>Ga0208957_1000102_pt1 | contig 70878 bp, 70 predicted proteins | sample RifOxyA1_FD_184029 | JGI IMG/M metagenome (GOLD analysis project Ga0208957, IMG submission 184029) | Groundwater microbial communities from Rifle, Colorado - Rifle Oxygen_injection A1 (SPAdes) | ecosystem: Environmental > Aquatic > Deep subsurface > Groundwater | place: Rifle, Colorado, United... | reverse complement strand
AAATGGCACAAGCATATGCAAGAATTACCAGTTATATAAAATCCATGAGATATCAAGGATACTCGGCTCTTCAAGCAATTGGGCTTGCGATGTCAGGAAAATTTGCAAATAATGGGTGAGCAGTTACTATAATAATTAAACTAAAAATAAATTATGAATACTTATTCAAAGTGTAGTTTTTTCTAAAGAATCAAACTTCAAGCAATAAAAAATTCTCTATGAGAATTGACAATTTTCAATCAAGAGCTTTTCAGGGTGTTTTGTTGCAATTGTATATTTAGGCCATAGTATCCAAAATTTCTTCTTACTATAGTACAAATGGCTACAGCATTTGAACATAAGTACTTGTAAATTGAATTTGAACTTATTCAAGCATAAGTTGATTTTAAATTTGAGAGTTATTAAAAACGAAATTCTTCATTAATCCAATTTCGACAACAGATATCGTGAAGCAATTCGAAATAAATATGTAAATAACGACACATTAAATTTTTTTTGTTTTATATATTCTAATTTTCGTTTATATCAATGTCTGGAACAAATGAAAGGAGAAAAAGTTATGAGAAAATTGTTATTAGTAACCATGATAGGACTAATTACATCTTCGTTGGCATGGGGAGAAAGTGTTGTTCACTGCAAGCTATATCCAAATGGACAAAGTGATTCACTGATGGGTACATTGTCAATAAGTACTGATATTGACGATATTAATTTAAAACCCCAAACATGTTTTGATGATAAAAAGATATGTCTAGTTGCCTTTAATGAGAATAATAAAACAACGATTGTTCTAGAAGCAACTGATCAAAATAATTTAAACCTCCGTTCTATATTATCAATTGAGCATATTGGTCTAGAAACTGTAGATCCAAATATGGAATATTATTTGTCAATCAAGTTTTCAACAGAAAATAAAATTATTGAAGCAATTTGTAATATTCAAAATAATTAAATAAACACACACATTAATATTAAAAGCAAAAGAATATTGAGCACCTTCGGGTGCTCTTTTTGTATAAAATAATTCCACTGCGTAAACCAAAACATTCATATGTTCGAAGTGACATTTAAAAAAACGAATTTTGTCGCGGTATTTTCGGACCGGTTGTTCTAGCAGATGTTAGAACACTTGGATATTCCATAAACACTTGCATGAAAAGATAAATTAATACGTTAGAAACCTTGACCAGATTAAGTATCTTCTAAATTTTTATCGTAATGAATTATATGCTTGGGATATATATTTCTTTCGAATAATAATTTTTTCAGGAATGATGGTTTTAAATTATAAGAATATAAATCTTCTAATTCTATCCATTTAAACAAAAGTGTATGTTTACCATAGATCTCATTAAATTCTTCAAGACCTGTAAAATCTGGTTGCTCATAAAACTTTGTTGAACTATCGATAAATGAAAACTCGTACACGAACTAAAATTCGAAAAATAATTAGGCTCAACCAAAATGTTGGGCCTTTTTGTTTAAAGTGCATGTCATTTTCGTCAAAGGAAATCTCGACTTTTTTTCAATTTGAGTTAATGTTTTTTTTGAAACTTCGATTCGTGGTTTCATCATTCCCATCCTTAGTTGTTTAATATCACCAAAGATGGGAATGTTTTTTTTAATGTAAAGACCGCAAAAAAATAAATTTATATTTTTACCCCGAATTCATTACCTGAAAGACTATAGTGTCATTTATCCAAAAATTTCCAAATATTCTCTAAAATAAAAAAGTCTATTTCTTTTTCTGCCAACAACTTCTTTTAGGATTCCTAATTCTACAAAATCTTTTAGAAGTCCTATTGCTGTTTGGTGTGAAGTGCCCAGAAGCTCTATAATATCTTTTGCATCAGCGATTGGTCGGGAATAAAAATATTGTAACATTTGCTTTGCCTTTTGAGATTTTCGGCCTAGATGAAGAATGCTCTCTTCGGACTTACTTCTTAAGGCAATTATTTTTTCAAAAGTTTTTATACTGTTTTCACTTGTTTCTTTAACTCCAGTTAAGAAAAACTTAAACCATTGTCGAATATCATTTGTTTGTCTAACCATTGTGAGAGAGTCATAGTAGGCTCCTTTGTTGCGAGCAAAAAAATCAGAAAGGTATAGTGTTGGCTTGCTTAAGATTTTTTTGTCAACCAATATTAGCGTGATAAGCAATCTACCGATTCTTCCGTTGCCATCTAAAAAAGGGTGAATTGTTTCAAATTGGTAGTGGGCAAGTGCTGCCATTATTAATGGATTTATTTTTAAGCTGTCATTGTGAATAAACTTCTCAAGATCAGAGATGAGTTCTGGTAATTCCTCGTGGTGAGGAGGAACAAACAATGCATTACTTGGATTTGAGCCACCAATCCAGTTTTGACTACTTCTGATTTCTCCGGGGAGTTTATTTTCTCCTCTAACATCAGACAAAAGTGTTGAGTGGGTTTTCTTTAATAGCCTCATGGAAAGTGGTAAGCCTTTCAGCTCAGAAATGGCACTATTCATGGAAAACGTATAGTTTCTTACTTCTTGCCAATCGTTCTTTCTTTCTGGAGAAATTTCAGACTCATCCATTAGAGCTTCATTAAACTCTGTTTTTGTTCCTTCAATCCTACTTGATGTTGTGGCTTCCTTTGTTATGTGCATATGAATAAAAAAATCAACATTAGGAATAAGACGTGAATAGGCATTAAGTTCGCCTACTAAACGTGAAGCTTCATTTAGAAGATAATGGATGTCATTGTCATAAATTTCGAGTGGGCGATTAATTGGCTCAGGCCTAAAACTCTTATATTCATATTGATTGATCCATTTCCCAGCTTTGAATGTTTCCATAAATATATTTTATTTCCTATGGTTATCTCCACTAACATATGAGTTTACTTATGTAAGTTTACTTTGTTAATATTACATATAATAACATTTATATAAATTTAAAGCAATAAACTTACATAATAGTTTTCTTATGTAAATTCAACACTTAGCTAAATAGTTGAAACTTGGAAAAAAAGCGCTGAAAACGCTGGGCAGTTTTGTAAACGCAATGAAATTAAAACATAGTGATATTGAATTCTCGCTAGATTTGGGTCATGAGCCAGGAACTGCTGATTCTGGTGATTTAGAAAGTGATTTAATTGATCTTTTTATAGAACTAGGAAAAGCAGCCCAGAGCAAAAAGACTGCGCTAGTATTGTTTTATTGATGAAGTTCAATACATTGAAGAAACGCAGTTTTCAGCTCTTATTATGGCACTACATAAATGCACGCAGCTTCAACTTCCAGTCATGGTTGTAGGTGCGGAATTGCCTCAATTGGTGGGGCAAGCAGGACGGGCCAAGTCATATTGCCGAAAGATTATTTGAATATCCCCAAATCGGTCCATTAACAACAGATGCTGCAAAAGATGCTCTTGTTACACCTGCAAAAAAATTGGGTGTCTATTATGAAGAGGCTGCTTTAAATGAAATTTTATCTAAAACACAATGCTATCCCTATTTTTTGCAAGAATGGGGAAAACACAGTTGGCAAAATGCAGAACAATCTCCAATTTCTTTAACTGATGTAAAAGCTGCAACAGAATTTGCAATACTGGAGCTTGATACAAGTTTCTTTCGAGTTAGATTTGATAGACTTACTCCTTCTGAAAAAAAATATATGAGAGCAATGGCGGAATTAGGTTCTAGGCCTCATCGATCTGGGGATATTGCCCATATTTTAACAAAAGAAGTTCAAGCTGTAGCACCAATTCGTTCACAACTTATTAAAAAAGGTATGATTTATAGTCCAGAGCATGGAGACAATAGTTTCACGGTTCCTCTCTTTGATGGTTATATGAAACGAGTTATTCCAAGTTTGGAAAATATGTAGATAATGATTTGCTGTGTGACCATCGCTTCCTTGCCTAATTAATAACGAAGACAAAATTAAAAACCGGGGGCCATCCTTAAAGCCCTGATTAGCTAATCTTACAATCGAAAAAGTATAATAAATACCTATCTGTGTAATTTCGCTTTAGAGAGGACTACTTTCTTGATATTCATAGAAAAATATTAATATATGGCATTTGTGCACGTAAAACGAATAAAAGAGCATTTAGGTTAAACGAACCATATATCAAACAACCGAAACGCTTCTAGGTAACCGCAGGAGAACCTTATATGAAAATAATTCTTTTAGCTTTATCTGTTTATCTGTGTCTTTCAAGTTTTGCAGATGAACGCTTAAATTGTACATTAAATGGGGAAATCATCAGACTTAATACCAATGATCGCTCTATGAGAATGACAATTAATTTAAAGTCAGAAATTATCGAAGGTGCATATGCCACCCGCACTGTAAAAACCACCAACGAGAAACACTATTTTATGAACGCCGATACAAAGTATGAACTTCTTGTGACAGAAGAGGTAGCAACTTTAATTGTTGGTGACCAAGAAAAGATAATCAAATGCGCTGGAGCTTTTTAATAAAGAATTTTCTCGGCCCGATAGTTATAGCGAATGTTAAAACTCTTGAATATTATATTGATATAAATGACAATTTGGAAAAAAATAGTGCTTGTTGAAATTTACATTATGACAATCTTGTAATAGGATTTATTACAAAAATGTTGATTTGCTGATATATCGTATGTTATCTAGGCTTCATGATTTATGAACATGATACTTACAAAGATGTTTTACAAAGTGAACTTGCAAAGAGAATTGAAGCGAATCCCAACATCTTGATGATCCATTAAATGATAATGCAGATGAGACGCATCGGAATTCCCGCTATTACCGAGCAATCCAATAACTTCTCCCTGTTCCACTCGTTGTCCAACGCTGACTCTAACAGAACAATTTTTTAAATAAGCAAAAAAGCTAAATTCATTTTTACCCTGGTTAATGATCACTAAATTTCCGGCAGTAGTTTGATACTGGTTAAAAATCGCTGTGGTTTTATATATCGGAGTTAAAAAATCCAATCAACGTCTTGGGTAAATATTTTAATTTGAAATAATAATATCCTTATAACGGGAATTATTTCAAACAATAGTCTTCATTCATTTATTTATTTTCGTTAACAGAAATTATGGTGTCATTCGTAATTAAGTAATGTTTACATTAAGCATTTTTCTCATACCTGGATATTTTTTAATATGCTATATTCCGCCCGTTAGCATTTTGGGACAATTTCTCAAAGATGAAATGATTTTATTCTTAGAAAAGACGAAAGTAATTATTATCAATATTTAAGGAGTTATTATGAGAATGTTTTTAGCTTTATGTATTGCCTCGGGAGTGTGTTTAAATATAATGGCAAGTTCAGATATACAAGTTCTTCAGGCTTGGTATGGAAATGGAATTAATAGTGGCTTTGGTTTTGGAAGTGATAACCGTAGTCAGTTAAAACTAGATTATTCAGAGTGTGAGATTGTTGAATCTTATTCAAGCAATCATTATCTAACCCAAAAACGTGATTGTACAGAGACGCTTAAAAAAATTGCCTTGCTCGACGAAAACTCTTCACAAGAAAGCCCGATGCTTGGTCGTTTTGAAGTTGAAACTTTCTCGTATTTAAATTCATCATCAGTTCAATCAAGCATATTTGGTTGTTCTACTGTAGAACTTAGAACAGTCATGGCAAAAGAAATTGTAGAGGCCACAAATTTTGATGGTATCGGCTTTTATTTCAATGGATCACAAACTTATGTTCCAAAATCTGAACTTCATGTTGTGGGTGAAACAACTTTAAAAGATGGTAGATCAGCACTCGTTCACCGTTTTATCGGAACTGACTTATGTAAACGGTCTGGTGCTAGTCACTATTCATCACAAGTAACTTCTTTCAATGTCTATGTGGCCTATCAAGGTAATATTAAAAATTGGGAACTTTCAAACAGAAATCATGAAATCGGTTATGCTAACGGCAATAATACTTTCAACGGAAGTGGTTGGGGTAATATTGGAAGAAATATTCCAATGAGTTTTGACCGTCAAGATGAGCTTTTAAAAAAGTAATCTGTAGAAGAGGCAACGTAATCTAATATTCTAATAGATTAAGCAAGAAGTTTTATTACATTTGAAACCATGGGTGAATGAACATCAGAGACCCATTTGAGAAGTGATGCTTTTGATAATATAACAAACCCGATATGTTTTTTTTAAAAACGATGTATTTTATAAAATTTGTTTTAGTGCTGAATCTTCTCCAAATTATTGTAGTCAATTTTCAACAAAACTATTAGGTGATGACATCTTTATAAACCAAAAAAGAGGACCTGTGAGGTTACATTTTCTTTGGGGACTGATAATCGAGTCAACAAATTAGTTTACTTGCATGGGGGGGCAAAATCTAAGGTAGTATTTTCTAACAAAAATAAAATATGTTACCCGGAATTATTCGCTGACGGTGATTTAGAACGAGATCAAGGAAACGGTATTGCACAAATTACAAAAAGTTCACCAGGATTCCCAATACTTTGTAACAATCGGCTTCCTTCGCCTAATTAATAACGAAAATAAAATTATAAACAAGGGGTGTATATGAATATTAATACATACATAAAAAACTTCGCCTTGACTCAACTTGACTGCGAGTATATTAGATATCAGAATTGAAAAAACTGTTAACTCCAATATTAAATGTAAAAAATTTTACGTGGTTGGAAGTTGCGTTGCCCCAAGCCTTGGAACATTCATAAGAATTTGTCACAATATTTTCCAGGAGACATTGTGAAATTATTATTTTTTATATTTGTTGTTCTTTGTATTAATTCTTGTACATCTTATCCTCCAATTAAACAAGGCGAGGAAGGAACAGAAACCATCCGCAGTGTTATGTTGGATCACACATCACACTTTCGTAATTGCTATGAAAAAGAACTAATAAAGGATGCTAATTACGTTGATAAGTGTACACTGTATTTTTCAATTGAACCAGACGGTACCGTTACAAATACCAGCGCAAAAGGTATGAAAAATGAGACAGTTAAAAAATGTATTATCGATACGTTAAACTCTATAAAATTTCCAATAATAGAAAACAAGTCTCGAATCGAAATAACACAGCCGTTGAATTTTGTTAAAAAAAATTAAATTTGTTTTTGTATTTATTTGGAAATAACTCTACAAGTACATGAAAAAAGAAATTTTTTGGAGCCTATTAATTTCCCAGTCAAAGAATTGTCCCAAAGTATTGCGAATATATAGTCAAATTTAATTGGAAATGATCTCGCCCGTAAAAAATATAATTAAGCCGAGATAATATGAGCCTTATCAAACTTCACATCTCCATAAAAACCAGATCGCTGATCTGTTGGCCCAATTCCACCAATTATACTTCAAAAAAATTTCTGGATATGCAGATGCTAGTGGCAAGCATTGGCCCCATCGTTTAATTTCATGATACTCGCTTAGACGACTCGTTACTAAAAGCAGAGAGGAATTTTGAGTCGTAGCTATTTTTAGATCGTTCATTGTTTCCAAAACTGATTCTTTCCAGAATGATTGTTTATAAAAATCCAATTCCAACGTTAGGTGAGTCTTCGAACTCTTAGAAAAATTATCCCACAATACATAAATCTTCTCTGCTTCCTTTTTTTCAGTTGAAATTTTTTCATAAATTTTTATTGGCTTATATGCTGGTGAAAAAATCACAAAGGGAAGAATGATAAAATTAAAAACAAGTAAAAATTTAACCATCGGTTGATAATATTTTTCCGGAAGATCATTAAGGAAATAAATCACAACAAGAGGACTTAGAAAAACAAGGGGCATCAAAAAACGTATCTCTTTATGTCCAATAAAAGAAAACACTATAAAGTAACACAACGTCCCTATCGCCAAAGGGGACCATATTTTTTTTCTCCACAGATGAAAATAGGCGAAGAAAAGCAATAGACTAAATGGAGGGATGGCCTTTAGGCCAATGAGTTGGAAATACCCCCAAACAGGCATCACGCCAAACTCTTTTGCCAATCCATTAAAAATATTTTGATAGGCATGTTGAAAACTGGTAAAAACAAATTCATGGTATCCGACATAATTAAAAAGAGGCTCGCAAAGAGCGATCATTACAAAAAGAAAAAATCCCCATCCAAACTGGCGATAAGAAATTTTTTGGGATAAAAGAAGGGACAATACTATTGGAGCAATAATGAGTGCTGTTTGATATCTGATTAAATATGCAAATCCACTACAGACAGAAAATATTAAAAAACTTCTCTTCGAGTAATCCTCATAAAGAAGAATCGCTATTGTTAAAAAGACAATGGCTGCCGAAAGAGTATCCGAAGATGGTCTGACAGCAAAATATGGTAAATACCATATGAACGCAAGAACAATCAGTGAAACCTTTTTATGTTTAATCTTTGGATTTTTCAGCAGATATAATCCTGAGAAAAAAAGAGCTGTAACAAATGTAATAGCACTTAGGAAACGAAAAAAAAATGAGAGAAGAAACGGAGATGTTCCGCCACTGAAATAGAAAAATTTAGCAATAAATGTATAGATGAGCGGTTGAAAAATATGCCTGATATGAAGATTAAATTCAGAGGTCAAATTCAAAGAAGAAACTTGACCTAGAAGATAACGAACATAATCGATGATCTGATAATGCTCATCTGGATGGTGAAACCCAACGGAAAAGCTGGTAGCTACCAAATAAACACAGATTGTTACAATAAACCAGATTTTAAAAAAACTATTCATACTTGAAAGGGAGTTTGGGCAATTACTATAAAACTATCGCGACGATCATAAAGTTTATCATCCACAAACACGATTTCGTTACCCAAATAAATGAGTAATTCAGAGATGTCACTCTGATTCCAAACATGATGATGGATGCTGGCTTGTGATAGAAGTTCTTCTTTATTTTGATGAGCGTAATGCTTAGGCATTAATCCTTTTTGAACAACTAACTGATACCATTCCTCAAAGTGGGTAGAATCGTTCGCACTTACATTCCGCCCATAATCTTCTATACAATGGGCTAGCGTGGTACGAGGTCTATGAATATCGTTATTTCTTTTATAATGGGGCAAAATTAAAATAATAACGCCACCTGGTTTAAGAACTCTCATCCATTCCTTTAGCGCTTTAATTGGATTGGTAATATGCTCAAGAGTGTGCTCGGAAAGTACAAAACTGAACGAGTGATTTTGATAAGGAATATCTAAGGCATTGAATAAAACTTTGGCAATTGAATCTTTTACTCCATGGCAGGAGAATGCATCAGATAGGATAGTCCTTCTGGTTGGAGAAATTGTTCTAGAACCCACTCCGATTTCCAATCCCACTCCTTTCGGTGCGTATCTTTTTATTAGCGATCGTGAAAAACTGCGATACAAATAGCGATTGGCAAACTGATAAAACGCTTTAACCCCTCTATCTTTGATTAATCCTTTAAAATAAAAAAAGTATTCATACTTTTCAAAAACATACTCTTCAATTTTTTGCATTAAAACTCCACCATGACACATCAAAAGACAAGCCCTGATAATATAAAAAATTCCGGGTGATGTAAAATTTCTTATGTAAATTTGGATTTGGCTGGACTTTACAAAGATGCAACCAAAAAACTGAATAAACACGTTAAATGACCATAGATCAATAGATTTTAAAGATCATGCTTACATCGCTTCTTGCATAAGTTTTATCCAAATACAACTTGGTTATTTCTCAGTGTACCGAAACAAAAGGACTTTTAAAGATAATGATAAAAAACTTAAAAAATAGTTTTGTCTTTATTTTCTTATTTGTATTCGTGAGTTGCTCTTCGGGATTGAATAACAAGATAAAGCAACTGAATATTATAAAAATACCAGGTCAAGTATGAAGAAAAAAATTTATGTTTTATAGTGTGTGGAAGTCTCGATGCTGAAACAGTTTTACAACGTACAAAAATTAATTTTGACAAAGGATTAACCGAAGTTACGGATGCAACAGGTAAAACTACACCATTTGTATTTCTAATTGGCAAACTCACCATCAATAGAAAGTACAAGCTTGATCATGAAAAACTCATCCAAGCTTTCATGGCCAGAATGTCCTCCCAGTAAAAGCCAAAAAAATCCTTGATCATCCGTTTTCACATGTAATTTCTTGGTAGGCTTCGGACGATCCACGATAACATACGGGATCCTTCCGCTTGGTGGGCACATTGGAAATCCCGGAATCAGGCCAAAAGTTCCTTTGATTTGGCAAACCCCTGTTCCGCTTAATCCATCTTGACTTAGATCCTTATTTAAAGGGCTGTTACCATCCGAAAATCTTACATGATTATTACTATCGACAACATACGGATAGGGATCTTTATTCATCAAGACGACATCCAAATTTCGAGCTTCAGCCCCACCTGGACCGTAGGCACCGATACGATCATTAGCGGCTATATCTGCTTCAAGAACCACAATCTCATAATCAGTATTTGGAAGTAGACCTTCTTGGGGACCAAACTTTTTCACCATATACTTATCCATATCGTCGGAACGATTAACTCCTTGTAACAAATACCCATACACTTCCCCCTCAACATCCGGAACTTTATGAATGCCAGCATTCATAAACCAGTGAGATGCTTCCGCTTGGGTGGCAAGCATATTTATAGTATCTGGTGGAACCGGGCCCAGATCTCCGCCAGCAGCTTTAATATTCATATAGTTTTCATATTGTGTGTTTGGAATATCACGAAAAAGTCCTTCAAAACCGTAGTCACTTTCTCCTGCAGAAAAATCATAGGTAAATGTTTTGCTATTGGCAAAAGAAGATAGCGAGGCAAAAATAATCATTCCCCAAATTAATTTCTTCATTTAGCACTCCTGTTCAGTAAATTTTTTTTTATAATAGTAAAAAAGAGTTGAAACCTGAAGCAAACTCCTCTTACGGGGAGCTTATATCAACACACCGCTTCTTTTGTAAACGATCTATATCAATTTTTTCTTCTTTTGTTTATCAGGCACAAAAATGGGTGTGACCATTTTTTTCAGATGTAATCTAACATCTTCCGGCCAACTTTTAATCTGAGCAAAAAAATTCAGCTTATCTTTTCGATATAACATACGCATGGCCTCTTCATAATTGGGTAAATCACCTGCGATCACGCTCATAAATTGCGAAACTGCATCTTGATAAAAGCGTGGCTGACCATGAAAAGGATTATTATGTTTGGCGGTTTCCACTAGTTTTCTAAGGGTCACGGAAGCTCCTCCTCTTTGCAAGGCCAGCCATTCCCAGTGCTGAGGTAGCAAAGAAACTTCCCGGGAAATCACCCCCAATTTAGGTCGACCAGGACCAGGAAGAGTTTCCTTCGTTTCTTTTGGGACAAAAACCAAAAGCCTTTGTCGTACATCCTCGATAGTGCCACTAAAATCAATATCAATGGTTCGACCTAACTCATCATCAAAAATAAGTGCCATGGTATGGTTACTTAAACCAATACGCTTTTTAATTGTCAAAACAACCTCTTCGATATTTCCCTTGGCAATAATCAATTTATTTTCAAATGCTGTGTACATCCGTTGCTCCACTCTCCCTCCTCATAAACAATAACCTCTTCTAATTTTACCCGGGTTTAATTAGTTTGTCAATATTACCCGGGTAATATTCGTGTTTCAAAATAGCGGAAGCTTTTTGATTATTAATAACATCTTTGCTAGTATTATAAGTACGTTAGGAGCAGCTCTTTTTATGCCTAGAATAAAATGGTTTCTATGTCTTTATCTTAACTTAATCCAAATTGCTTTTTCCGAAGTGCCGCTACCTGTTGACACTTGCCTACAGTTTTTTAAAGATAGTAACCTAAGGGGGGTCCACGACTTCCCATTATTTTGTAAAAACCAGCAGATTAAAAAATCGTTAGAAGAAGATTTGCCTGCCTACCGACACTGTGTCAAAACATTAAATGCGATCACCCCACTCACTATGGGAAATAGTTATTTCACAAATTGCGCCACTAAAAAATTGCGCCAAGAGGTGATCCAAAACGATTTTAACCAATGTATTACCAATCTTATTTCAACCGGAAAATCCTATCCTCTTAATATTGCCGCTATTTGCCTCGATCCCGTTAAAAAAAATATGGTTATTACACCAGCATTTACCAACTGCCTGGCATTAATGGGTCAGTTTAAAGATAATAAAAATCTAATTAACCGATGCATGAATAAAAATTATATTCACCTGCTTGCCAGGGATGATTTTAACAAATGCCTAAAAATCAAAAATGAACTCCACGACGCCAAAGATGCCATCGAGACTTGCTCCCAGCCTGAATATCTAAAAATAATGAACTCACCAGACTTTGATCTCTGCGTGGAAAAGCTAAAACAAATAAACATATATGACCTGTTAACTTACCGATGTACCAATTTAAAACTGGTCAAACAAATTTTAAGCAGCAGCTTTATCCCCTGTATCGACAAGCTGCAAGCTGCTTACGTTTCACAACCCATGGAAATCTGCACTAATCCTTTACAAGCCGAGATCATCAACTCTCAGGAATACGACCAGTGCTTTGCAACACTTACCAAACTCGAAGCCAATGACGTTATTTCCAAATGCACCCAGATAACCACTTTAAAAAAAATCAACTCTCCTGCATTTCTTTTGTGTACCCAGGAATTTGGTGTTTTTGAAAAAAACAATTTAGATACTTATTGTCTTAACCAAAAATTTATCACGATTAAGAGCAAACGAGAATTTATTACATGTATGGAGGAAATCAAAGGCCTGGGGCAAAGCGATCTACTCAACAAATGTTCCAATCCTCTTTTTCTCAAGCATCTAAATTCCCCCGCCTACTTTCAATGCAAATCCAACCTGGCCACTCTTGAAATAACACATCTGATTGGACTTTTTTGTTTAGAACCAAAAAATCACAGTCTGACATTTAGCAACCAGGACATAGTTTGTTTAACAACAGCCTTACACATTCCATCCAATAAGCCGATACTCGACCCTGACCATAATAATTTGGAAGCAGCCACTTTACTCAATCAATTAATTAAAAGTTGCCGCTCTAAATAGAAAGAGTTATAAAAAATTATGAAAATTCATCTACACCAAACCCATCAAACCATTGCTTGCTTCCAAGATATACAAAATTATATTTTTGATGTTTATACCCACCAACCTGTTCAAGGAATCCACTTATTCCCGGAATCTTTTCTGTGTGGCTACCCACTTATGGATCTTTGTTTAAACTACTCCTTCATAACGAGCTATCAAAAACATTTGCAAGCCATTTCCACTTGGGCGCAGGCACTACCCAAAGATGAAAATATTATTTTTTTGATGGGAGGGATTAAATATACCCTGACCCAAGATCATTTGCCTAAAAAAATTGAAAATGTTATCTACCTGCTAAAACCAGGAGAGGAACTTAGAGATATTTATACCAAGATGCTGCTACCTAATTATGATATTTTTGATGAAAAAAAATATTTTGATCCAGGTAAAACTGTCGGTATTTATCTCTTCAATAATAAAAATATTGCCCTGATGATTTGCGAGGATATGTGGCCAAACGCCAGTTACGAATTGGACCCGACCACCGAACTTAAAAAGACAGGTCAGCCATTTGACCTGGTTATCAACCTATCTGCCAGCCCTTATGATCTTAGAAAACAGGATAAACGGATCATGCGTGCCCAAGAAATTTCCCACTTATTAAAAGCACCTTTTTTTTACGTCAACCGAGTCGGTGGTGAAGATGAAGTTTTATTTGATGGACAAAGTTTTGCGGTTAACGGTAATAACATTCTAACTAAACTTAATCGCTTCAAAAAAGATTGTGTTGCCATTGATCTTTCGACCTTTAAAAAAACCACTTACCAAAATATTGATAATGACAAAGTCACCACAACATGGGAAAGCCTTTTCGTACCCAATATTATTACCAACTCAAAAAAATTGCCTCATTTAAAACCATTGACCGACCACGAATGCTTGGAAGCCATTGAAGCCCTCGGCTTTGGAGTAAATGAATATGCCAGGAAATGTGGTTTTAACAAATTTCTGGTGGCCCTCTCCGGTGGAATAGATTCCTGCCTGGTTTTGACTATCTTAAAATTGCATCTTACAAAAACTCAAAATCTAGAGGCCATTTACATGCCTAGCAAATTTTCCGGCGAACTGAGTTTAATTATTTCAAAACAGTTATGTCAAAATTTAAAAATTCCTTTTTACATTCTTCCAATCGAAGATGTAAAAGCCACATGCAAATCATTATTTACCAAACACCTGAACCAGGATTTACAAGGTTTAGCTGACGAAAATATCCAAAGTCGCCTCAGAAGCACCCTACTTTTGGCCCGTGCAAATCAAACCAATGCAATTGCCATCAACACCTCCAATAAATCGGAAATTGCGGTTGGATATTCCACCATCTATGGTGACAGTGTCGGTGCCATCAGCCTGCTGGGGGACGTTTATAAAAGCGAAGTATATATGCTGGCTCAGTACATAAATAAAGCACACCATAATATTATCCCACTTGAGGCCATCCAAAGACCACCTACCGCCGAGCTTAGGGATAATCAAAAAGATACGGATTCTCTGCCACCTTATGATATTCTAGACGTAATATTGGAAGGCATTTTAAGTTATCGGTTCACCGCCTACCAAATGATCGAGATGGGACTTTCGGCCCATCATGTTTTATCTGTATATAAACTCTATATGAATTCGGAATATAAAAGATCACAATTTTGTCCTATAATAAAAATCAAACCTAAAAGTTTTGGTTTTGGATACCGCGTACCTGTAGCCAAGGATGGGGCATTTTATTCTGATGTTTAGGTGTTAATTTTCAAGGCCAACATTAATCCAATTAATACCAGATCCCCGTTTATTTCATTGAAGACATTTTCCTTTTCATACAACCTGGAAAACCCGCCAGTACCAATCACTTTAATATCTTCGCCAGGAAAACACTCCTGTTTAATTTTAGCGACCATCTCCCTGATAATAAAAAGATTTCCAAAGTACAATCCTGCTTGAATACTCTCAACGGTGGTTTTTGAAAGCGCACGCTCCACGACCTTTATCTCAACAATAGGAAGCTTCGCCGTTTTAGATGAAAGCGCTTCTGATGAAATTTTAAGGCCAGGAGTAATAACGCCGCCTAGATATTCTTTATTTTTAGAGATTGCACAAAAGGTATTAGCAGTACCAAAATCCACGATGATCAGATTTTTATCCGGATGCAAATGAACTCCGGCCACGGCATTTGCGATTCGGTCCGCCCCAACCTCCAAGGGATTTTTATATTTGATATTTAAACCGGTTTTTACCCCTGGACCTAGAATAAATGGTTCAATATTAAAATATTTAAGCGAACAATTTTTTAAAGAATGAAGAGCATCGGGAACCACTGTACAAATCGCTACATGTTTAATTTTTTTAAAATCAATATCATTTTCCCTCAATAGACCTTTTAAGAAAACCCCGACTTCATCCGAAGTTGCCCCTGATTTGGAACTTTTTCTGAATCTGAACAAAATTTTATCATCGTCAAAGACTCCACCATAGATTTGAGTATTACCTACATCCATTGCTAAAATCACAAAATTTCCTTTCTTAATAACGAATTTAATGAAACGCCCAGTTCATTTATGGAATCCACCGTGCAGATTAAATTCATGTTTTGAAAAATTTTAAATATACGTTTTCCCTTTAGCATATCGCCCAGATCATTATGAACGACCAGATCAACTCCCGGATATTCGCTTACTTTTTTGATTTTTTGAAATCTTAACGTCTCATCCGAAGTATTAGTCAGCTTAAATCCAATTATTTTAATTTTCTTGTTTAATGAATATTCCTTTAAAAAAGAAATAATCTTGGAATTTTTTTTAAATTTTACAGTAAGCTCACATTCTGAAGATATTTTTTTATTAGGGACACTTTTCCACACTTCATTATCGGTAATGATGGTATCAATCCTATAATCACTCACCGCACTGGCATGAATAATGGCATCATAAAATTCTTCGCTTAATTTTTTTTCCAATTGATTATTAAGATCATCAAAGGTTATATATTCAAAAAGATTCACCTTGCCCTTGGGAATAGCCGCACCCGGTGAGCAAAGATAGGTCACTTCCCAACGATCATCGCTGAAAATATCCGCCAGCCCCGCCCCGGTTTTCCCTGTGGAAAAATTAGTAATATAACGAACTTCATCGATGGGCTCTCTGGTGCCACCTGCGGTAATTAATACTTTCATACTCCGCTCTTTAATTCCTTATTGATTATTTCCACTATTTGCAAAGGCTCCATCAGCCTTCCAGGACCAATATCCCCACATGCCTGATGGCCACAATCTGTGTCTAGTATCCTCACTCCCCACTCTTTTAATATTCCCAGGGATTTTTGCGTGGCCGGATGATTAAACATATTCATATTCATGGCTGGAGCAATCAAATAAGGAATTTTAAAATCATGGGCCAAAAACAATGTCGAGACCACCTCATCACCGATGCCAGCAGCCAGTTTGTTAATTATATTGGCAGTGGCCGGACAAATAATGGCCAGATCCACGGATCTGATTAGCTCAATATGTTCCAGAGCTTTTTTTCTCTCCCACATATCGTGATAAACTGGTCTTCTCGTAAGCCCCTCTAGCGTGGCAAGACCGATAAATTCCAAAGCACTTTTTGAAACTACCGGATAAACCTCATGCCCCTGTTGCACCAGATGAGAGATTACATAACAGGCCTTGTAGCAAGCAATAGATCCAGTTAACTTGATAAGTATTTTAGATTTTTTCATTGTCAATCAACCTCACTTTTCCAAGTCTCACGGCAGCTAAACGTCGGTTGTTATAATCTTCGACGTAGTCAACCGCAAATCCATTTTCTTCCAATCTTTTTTTTGCCTCATCAGCACTGATATTCATTTTTAGAATTTTATTAAACCAAGGAGCCAATTTTCTATCTATTTCATTTAAAAGCACGTTTCTAGAACTCATGGCCAGTCCATCATGCTCTCTCAGGGTAGGAAGCGAAACAATGTAAACGTCCATAAAAAAACTTTCCACCATATCTTTAATGAGAGTGAGTTGTTGAAAATCCTTTTCACCAAAGTACGCTCGTGTGGGTTTAACCATATTAAAAAGCTTCATCACGATGGTTAAAACCCCATCAAAATGCCCTGGTCGGTCTTTTCCACAAAAAAGTTTGGAAAAATTATTTTCCGTTAGCCTGAAACGATAATTATCAGGGTACATTTGTTCATAGACAGGGTTAATCACATAATCCACACCCAGGTTTTTCAACATATCCAAATCTTGGTCCAAATCAACAGGATAATTTTTAAAATCGTTTTTATCATTAAATTGAGTTGGGTTAACGTAGATACTGACAATGGTTTTTTCATTTTCACTGATACTTTTACGGATTAATGAAAGATGACCTTCATGTAAGGCTCCCATGGTAGGGACCAGGCCCAACTCAATCTTTTGACCAAGCGTTTCCCTGTATTTTCTCCATACTGTCATATCCTTAAATACTTTCAAATCATTCATAAATATAACTCTCATTTTTATTTGGAAAACTTCCTTGGGTAACTTCAACGTGAAATTGATCCAGTGCTTTTTGGGTTAAATCAAATCCATGCAAATACTGTCTTACAAATTTCGGATACGGACCGCTCGACATTCCTAGCAAATCCTGAATCACCAAAACCTGTCCATCCACCTGGCTTCCAGCACCTATACCAATGGTGGGGATTTTTAAAAGGGATGTCACCTCTTGTCCCAGACATTCAGGTACACATTCAAGCACTAAAGCAAAAACACCCAACACTTCCAGTGTACCGGCATCCTCCAAAATCTGCTCATAAGAAGATTTACTTTTTCCTTGAACTTTATAGCCGGATAACGAATGAACCGACTGGGGAGTAAGACCAAGATGTCCAACCACCGGCACTCCTGATTGCACAATATGTTTGATAATTTCCTCATGCCCCCTTACTCCTTCTATCTTAACTGCACACCCGCCTGATTGCATAAGTTGTTCTACCGCCTCCATCGCCACGCTAATCCCTTTCCGAAAAGATAAAAAAGGCATATCCGCAATAATAAATTTAGAAGGAGCACCTCTTTTTACCGCAGCCACATGCATTTTCATCATTTCAACAGTGGCATTCAAAGTGGATTCAAAACCATGCACCACCATAGAAACACTATCCCCTACCAAGATTGAATCAACTGATGACTGATTAATGATTTTAGCAGTGGTGTAGTCATAGGCCGTCACCATGGAAATTTTCTGTTTACTCAGTTTACTTTGTAAAAAATCATTTACCGTGAACATAATTCATCCTTTAGACTTGGAAAATAAGTAGTGATAAATTTTTCATAGAGTTGATCTTCGCTACTAAGCTTAAGCGCAGAAATATTTTTTTGAACAGTACCCAGGTCTCCCCTGGATATTGGTCCGGTCAGGGCCTTGACTCCAAGTAACCGGACATTGGCAAGAGTAGTATCAATTAATAACGTGGCATCATTTAGGGGTATCCCGATGGTTTGTTTTAAATATTCGTAATAATTATTTAAAATTAAAACCAAAAAATTAGACGCCATCACACATTTGGCATGATAAAGGGCCTTTTGCCCCTTATCTATCTCATAGTGAGGATTCATTAAAGCTGGAAACAAATCACAAAATTTGCGTCCACCTTTTTCAATGACAAAAGGAATTTTCTGATAAACCTCAAACGGATATAACTCCAGGCCAAAAGTCATAAGAGGATGCACACCAATAACTTCATCAACATTCATTGCCCCTGAAAAATGTACACAAGTTTTATTATGAAGAAAAAAATTATCTCGATAAAAAGGTTCGATTGCCAAATCATTGATTAAAATCAGCATCACATCTGCGCCAGATAATTTGACGCTTAAGGAAGTTCGATCCGACCTGGACCAATTAATATATTGAATGCCCAGTATAGAAAAATAATGCATCATATGCTTGGCAACTTGCCCGTTGCCAATGATGCCATAGCACAAAGTCTTCTTCATAGGTACCTGTCCTTTTTAGATCAAGTCCGTTTCATCGAAACTATCCTAAAATTTCAGGTACGTCCATCCTTTTGCCCTCCAAATGCATCCCTGCAAAGTATGACTTATAGCAGCTTATGGCATGATTTTAAGGCTTCAAATACCAACCTATTTAAATTTTTTTAAGTAATAAGACCAGTTTCCCTGACAGTTTTATTAGTTCACCTCCAAAGGCAATTCTTTCTTCCGCATCTTTAATTTTGCCTTGTAAGGCCAAAGATAAAGCTTCCGAGGCTTTTTTATGGAATTCGGCGTGATTGGTTTTAATTTCCAAATAAAGTTTTTCATCACAAATGGTTTGCAGGTCGGAGTAAATCCATTTGCCAAATTCACACTGGTTATCCTTGGCTACCACCTCAGGTTTAAATTCTGATTTCTGGGTTGCGATAGCCTGCTTTAAACGATCAAACCACGCAAAGTGTGCTTCTATGGCCGTTTGAATCTTATCTTTTTTAGTTTTGTCATCCATGATTTTTCTCCAATTGATCTAATAATAAAATTGTATAGCAGATCATATTGAAGTCAAGTTACAAAGTTACCACCAGGAATAATCTTAGCGACAGTTCCACCTAACTTACTTGATTGGTTTACTTCTTGGGGAGTTCTTTCAATATTGCTATCAATTCTGATCTAGTTTTTTGGCCAAGCAAGGCTTCCCGATTTATATTCTTTTTATAAGCGTCGCAAAGGCTAGGAATAGTTTTATTTTTCGAATCCTTTTTCAACTCATTTTTTAACTGCTGTGACCGAACGAATGCCTGGTTTTTAGCATTCATAATGATTTTTTGATGATTCTTATCCAATAAGCTTTGCTCAAGCATTAACGCCAGCAAATCATAAGATAGCAACTGAACCAGCAAAATGGCATTTTCCTTAGGATCATTTTGCGTTGTAATATAATCCAGAATAAGTTTTTTGGCCTTAACAATGGTTTCTGTGCTCCAGTTAAAATTCTTAGTGGCATAAATTAATGCCTGCATAAAATGAAATTCATCAAAAATATCACTACATCTTGTTCTTTGACTTTCCAGTTCAATGATGATTTTGGAATTCTCTTCGTTACAATTAGCAAGAATAAAATTCACAAAATAATATTCTGACAGGTTGGCCGTGAGAGTTGGATCAAATTTACTTATAAAAGTGGATGCCAACTGTTCATCCTTGGCAAATTCATAAATATCATGATTAGTTTGGTCAGGAATTTGTCGATAAGCTTTTTGAATAATTTCCTTATATTGTTTATCACAAAGAAGGTTTCGTTCACTTAACATCTTTTCTATTTTGTGATATTCCTCTTTAAAATTTTGAATGGATATCGCCCATAAATTTACGGGGAAAAGCAGAATGAAGAAAAGAAAAAATTTCATAAAATACCTCTACCAGTTAAAGCAGTTTACCTACCAAATTTGAAATCATCATCAAACCTTCTGACTTAACTCATAAAGCTTGGCATACTCTCCGCTTTTACCAATCAACTCCCTATGATTGCCTTGCTCAATCAAATGACCTTCTTTTAAAACATAAATTCGATCAAAATCCTGAATAGTCGAAAGCCTATGTGCGATAGCAATAACAGTTTTTTCTCCGGCCAGTCCTTCCAGGGCCTTTTGCACCACCTTCTCTGATTCATTGTCCAGGGAGCTGGTGGCTTCATCAAATAAAAAAATGTCTGGATTGCGAAGAAACGCACGAGCAATGGTAAGCCTTTGTCCTTGCCCACCGGAAAGCCTCGTCCCTCGATCTCCAATAATTGTCAATTTTTTCATAGGCAAATCATTGATAAAACCTGTGGCATAAGCCACTTGCAAGGAACAATCTATTTCTTCCTCGCTATAATCTCTTCCGATAGTTAAATTTTCCCTGATGGTATCATGAAATAAAAAAACGTCCTGGCTCACTAAACTGAAAATTTTTCTGAGACTATCTAGTTTAATATCCCGAATGGATACCCCATCAATCAAAATTTCACCGGAGTCAATATTATATAATCCAAGCAATAAATTAATTAAAGTAGATTTACCTGATCCAGACAAACCAACCAAAGCTATTTTTTCACCTTTTTCAACGGTCAGTGATAAATTTTTAATTACATCGCCTTCGCCATAGGAAAATGTGACGTCTTTGACTTCAATTTTTTGGTTAAATGATTTTAACTCATACTTGCCCAGATCAACTTCCTCTTTAAGCTCGAGCATTTCAAAAATTCGATCCCCCGCGGCCCGGGCCTGATTAAGTTTGACATTGGCCTGAGAAAATTTTCTAATCGGATCCATCAAAAGGACCAGCGCTGTCATAAAACTGAGAAAATCTCCTACGGTCATGGAATTGGTTCTAATCCTATAGTGAGCAAAAATGATCACTCCAGAAAAAGCTATAGCTCCCACAAATTCCACCAGTGGATGAGCAAACTCTTCCACAAATGTCGTTCGCATTTGAGCATTAAAAAATTTATTTTGAGCTGATTCAAATCGAGACAATATATAATTTTGTAAATTAAATGCTTTGGAAATTTTTTGTCCAGAAATTCCTTCATTGATCGAATGAGTTACATCGGAAATGTCTCTTTGCACATCCCCCTGATTCGCTCGGATTTTTCTTCCACTTATAATAAAAATAATTAGAAAAAGTGGTGTGACCACCAAAACCACCCCAGTCAGCAGCCAATCGTAATACAGACAAAGTCCTAGCATAATAATGGCAGTCACGGGTTCCCTGATCAAATCAACCCCGTTTCTAAATCCTTGGGAGAAAATCATAGTATCATTTAATATATTAGAAATAAGCTGCCCTTGTTTGCTTTTAGAATAAAAGCTCATGGGCAATTTTTGGAGTTTGGTAAAAATATCTGTTCGCAGGGTACAAGTGGCCCGATCAACCACGAAGCGAATCCAGTAAAAATGAAAGAAACGAACTGGAAAATTGACGATACCAAGAAAAAAAAGCATCCCGGCTAAATAAATAACTTCCTCCCACGAGGAATGAGGACTAAGCCCTTTGTCAAACATCGGTTTTACCAGCTGAACCTGCAGACCTTTGATAGCCGCCAGGCCAAAAGAGAACAAAATACTCAAGATGACTTTACTGATAAATGGCTTAACATAGGGATATAATCTTTTTAGTAAATCAAACATGAACCATACTCACTTCTCTTTTGTAGTATCCTATCAAATTGCCGCTTATAAGACAAAAGGTATTGTTTTAAAGTTATTTTTCGCAAAGCCCAGTTGATAAAATAAATAATTAACAAGCACATGGCTTAAATCTTTATCGGAAGTCAGCAGCATTGAATAGTCTTGAAACTTCATTGCATAAACATGATTAAACAAATTGAGCAAATCTTTCCCCCCATCAGGCATATCCTGTTTCTTAACGTTGACATTTACGTCAATACAAGAATCACAAACAAACCCACCATGCTCAGGGACCAAAAAAATGTTGTTCAGTTTTCTCAAATCTTGCTTACAAAAAATGCAATCTTGGGTTTGGGGGGTTATACCTAGTTCAAAAATCAATTTCAAAATAAACAAGCATAAATGAGTGGACCTATTAAATACTTTTTTGACCAGTGAATCCTCTAAATAAAAAATCGCATTACTCAATACTCTGAACATTCCTTCCAGGCTTTTATCAAATTCTCGGTTTTTATCATGAAGGTCATCCTGGGTAGAAATTTTTAAAATCATCTCCAGGTAAAAACACATCAAGTAATATGCTTCATGATCAAATCTGATTTGAGAATGTCTCCACATGACCTCCCATTCTTTTGCCGAAAACAAATCTTTGGATTTAAGACTACCTTCTTTCAAATCAATTATAAACATAAACCCCAGTTCCAAAATACTAGGTTTTATTTTTTTTCCCCCACCTTGCCCGCCATAGAAAATGACCGAGACAATCCTTCCACTGCGTAAAAGTAGTTTGGCAACAATATTCCGGTCGCCTTGAACCACTTTGTGAATTAATAATCCTTCTACCTTGCTTTCCATTTCTATACCAAAAATTAAGTCTGTATCTTAAATACAAGATATCCAACATAAAGGCCTTAAAAAATGAAATCAATTTTATTTTTTTTGATAGAAAAAGGTTGGAATTAAAGCCATACAGGTCAAAATCTTCTCCAAAGCGTCCTCCTCTCCCCACCATTTGAATATAAAAATCCCGGTTGACTTCCTCATAATCGATAAAAATTTTAGTGATTGAAGGTAAATTCACCCCATGACCTAAAACCGAGGTTGCAAAAATACATCGAGGATTTGGATTTTCTTTTAGCTCGGCCATAAACTCCTGAGCTTTCCCTCCCACACACCCCAAAACACTTATTTTTTTCCTTTGGAAAAATTGCACCCAAAATTCCACGCTTTTACGATATTTACAAAAAAATAAATATGTTACATGAGTATTATGATTCATTTCGTACAAAAATCTCCTTACAAAGGTTTTTTTAAAATAAAAAAAATGATTATGAGCTGGTGTTTTTTTCAGCCTCTGATTACCCAGATCCAGTAAATAAAAATGCTCCATCCCGAGTCTTAAGTCTTTTTTCAATTTTTCATAGATTGGGTGATCCATGGTAGCGCTTAATCCAAGTACTGAAAATCCGGTATTGCATACTCCCAGAAATGTTTCCCACAATTTTTCTCGAAAGCTCTCTCCCCAATAATAAATCAAATGAAACTCATCAAAAATAAATATAGTTTGCGATTGATTATCAACCAGATTCAAGATTGTATCATCATCCAAAAGTTCACAGGTGGTAATTAAAAAAGCCTTTTTTTTACCATGAAATTTTTTAATAACCCCCTGGCAGTCTTTTTTGGTATTAGGTTTATACACATCATTTTTTCTAGGAAACCGGTTATAAAACTCCTCTGCGATCGCACGCAGTGGTGACAAATAAATGATTTTAAGCTCGAAATTTTGGTGTAAATTAATCAGCAAAGACGTTTTTCCCCACCCAGGAGGAGCTAAAAACAGCATAAAAGTAGATGGTATCTGCAATATTGGGATTATCTCATTCATGGCAAATGACATTCAAAGAAGCTGACTTAGCAACCAAACTAAGTAGTGGAAAACTAAAAATACCAAAAAATAGCTATGCCCAAATTGACGGATGAAGTTCGCTTAAAACATAATCAGGTTTTATTTCTTTTAGACAAAAATGATTGGAGCAATGACTTTCTCCACAAAAACCTCCGTGTTGCGCCCTACAGGGCATTTTTTCCAGAAAGAAATATCGATGTTTCTTTGGATCATAGGGATGCCATTCCATGGGTTCTTCCGGGCCAAAAAAAGTATAGGTATCCATTCCAAGAGATGCACAAAGATGCTTCAGCCCCGTGTCATTACCAATATAGATCGAAGCATTTTTAATATTTTCAGGGAGCTCCCTCAAACTACATTGCACAAATTCCGCATTGGCAGGAAGACCGATTTTAATCAGAGCTTCCCGGATAACCCGATCCTTGGGCTCATTGGAAACTGGAATAAGAATTTTTTTGGAAAATCCCTTGTTCTTGATCATCCCAAGTAAGATCGCATAATATTCCAGCGGCCACATTTTTGCCTGTCTGGTCGCCACCACTCCCAACACAATATCGCCCACAGGATTCCGATGCTCCACGCTGAGCTGGGGAGGCCATTTTAAATAATGTGGCACCGCTAATTCGCAATCGCTATCAATATACTTAATAGCAGAATAGACACCATCCAAATCTCTTTGAATATTCGGTTTGGTAACCCCTTGATCCAAAATAAAATCACCTTTTTTTAAGTGATGATTATGGAAAAAATATTTTGCCTGGATAAACCTGCCCAAAGTATTGAAAAAAATTTTTGACCGGCCAGTTTGATGTAATTCCAAAATCAAATCAAAATTTCTTGCATTAAAAAATTTATGGAAATCAAAAAAATCCGAAACCCCCTCCAGCCTTAGGGGAACCACTTCATCACAAGCGGTTTTTACAGTATTAAACAAAGGATACACCCAATGAGGAACGCCATAAACCACTTGGGAATCCGGGAAAGTTGACTTCAACCAGGCGACACTGGATAATCCTAAAATAGCATCCCCCAGCCCTCGATTTTTAAAAATGAAAATGTTTTTTATATTTGACTTCATCGTTATTTAATCCTAAAAATAGATCCTATGCCAACGAATCTAATATCTGGTTTTACATTTATAAAACACGGTCTCGATCTAGGTTACCCTATTAAAGAAAGTATAGAAAGTATAGAGCCTCTTTGTGATGAAATAATCATAAACGTTGGGTATGATGACCCTGAACTAAAAAAAGATGATGGGACTTTCGAATATTTAAAAGACACATTTAAGCATCCAAAATTTATTTTCTTAAAATCCTGGTGGAATCCAGACGTCTCATCAAAGGGAATCATATTGTCCGAACAGACCAATATTGCACTAAACAAGTGCTCCGGTAAGTACTGCCAATATATTCAAGGTGATGAAGCACTTCACGAGGACGGGCTTAAAAATATCCACAATGCCGTGATGGATCTTGAAAATAATCCAGCAATAAATGGACTGGTTTTTGATTATTTGCACTTTTACGGTAATACAAATGTCATTAAATACACTAGAAATATATATCGTCGGGAAGTTAGACTCATTAGAGGACAAGTAGGTATTAAGTCGTGGCTTGACGCGCAGGGTTTTCGCGATAAAAATGATCAGAAAATTCTTTGTAAACGGGTCAATGCCAAAATTTTTCATTATGGATGGGCCCGCAAGGAACAAATTATGAATCAAAAGGTTGGCCAATTCAATAAAATTTACCACGGAAAAGAGTATGAAAGTAAAACCTTTCAATATGAGCGGATCTGGGGGCTTAAAAAATTCATAGGAACCCATCCAGAAAACATGAAGGATTGGGTAACCCGGCATAAAAATGAAGTTGATATTATGAAATTAAAAAGAAAACATGAATGCAAAAACATAGGACTTGCGGTAAGTGATTTCATTGAATCCTTGACCAACTATAGGATCGGCGAGTATAAAAACTATAAATTAATTTAAGGAGTAGTCATGAAAGATAAAATTGAGGCCCTAATGGATGAACAAGTGAGACCAGCGCTTGGTGCTCATGGCGGAAATGTTGAAATTGTGGAAGTTAAAGACAATATAGTTTATTTAAAACTCACCGGTGGCTGCCAAGGTTGCGCTGGTGCCCGCATGACTTTAAAAAATGGAGTAGAGCGAATTATCAAGGATAAATACCCCGAAATAGAAGAAGTGGTTGACGTCACAAATCACCGCCATGGTGATAACCCCTTTATGTAAAATTTTCATCAACATCTTAATTGATTGATTCTTTCCTTTTTTTTACTATACTCGGCCAACTAACAATCAGTTCATACTGACATTAATGCTGATACATTTCTGCCATGTAGTAGTTGTGTTCATGCAGAATTAATAAAAACGCTTAACAGGGTCAAAAAATGAAACAGATCTGTCTTCTTTTCCTTTTATGTCTAACCATGTTTTCCTGCAGTAAAGATGAAGAATTTGTGGATAATTCCACCATCACCTTTACCGAACCAATTGTGACCGCTCAGGATGCAAACTTTCAACCTCTGTTTGAAAAAGTTCCGGAGTTTTTTACCGCCAAGGATTACATTATCAAACACGTCAGAGAATTTGATAACAAAATATATATTGTTACCTCGGTGGGAGTGGGCATATCCAAGGATGCTGGAGAAAGCTATCAATTTAAAAAAATCAAGGGTCTATCCACCAGTGAAATTAAAAATCTCTATTTTCACCAAACCGGACTCTATATTTGTACTGACCGTGGCATCATCATTACCGACTTCAATCTTACCACCTTCAAGGCCGTCGCTAATGGAGATAATTACCAGGGAGGTGCCATCAATAATATCAATATTCACGAAGGAGTGGTTTACCTGGCGACTCAAAAAGGTGTCTTTACCACTAATCTGGAATTTCAGCAATTCACCCAGCTCGTTTTAAACAAGAAACAACCAAATCTCCGCACTACCGATGTGAAAATATTAAAACCACAAAATAAAAAACTACATATTTTTGCATCCTCGGATGCTGGTCTTTTTGTATCTAAAAATGCAGGAAAAACTTTTAATCAAATCACCAGTCAAAATTCAAAATTACCAAATAACCATATTGGCTCTCTCACTTTAAACTCATCCACTCTTTATCTCGCAACCCCCTTGGGCCTTGCCATCACTTCAGACCTGGCAGACTCCTTCATAGTGAAAACCACCAAAGATAACCTTCCCAGTAACCATATCAACAAGGTCATCATCTCGGAAAATGGCGACATCCTGGTCACCACTCAAAATGGATTGGCTGTCTCCAATAATAATGGCAAAAGTTTCAGGCCCTATTCAACCCTTTCAGGCCTGCCCGCAAAAGGTATTAACGAAGTTATTTATTCCAAACTGGCCGGCAAAACTATGATCGCATCCGATCAGGGCCTAATCACTACCGATGATTTGGATAGCTACCGCTACCAATTAAATAAAATTACCAGCCTCTTGGCCGATCAACTAAATGTAACCGCCATTTTTGCCGTAAACGAAAAAAATATTCTGTTTGGCACCCGGCTTGGACTTCTGACCACTACCGATGGAGGGAAATCCGTCGCCCGTAAAACCAATTCTCTTGATGTCAGCGATGAAGAAATCACTGATATCCATCAGCACTTGGATTCTATCCTTATAGCGACACCTGTCGGAGTTGGTAAAAGCACCAATCAAGTTAAATTTCCGGCCGTGGTAAAAGGATTTCCGGTTCACCAGATCAAAACCTTCAAGGACAGCATCGTTCTTGCCACCGATGACGGAATGGCTTTTTCAACAGGTAATGATCCATCTTTTATTTTTTCTGGAAACGAAGAAGGATTGCCCCAGACTGGAGTCAATCGATTGTGGGTATACACCCGCTCATACTCAAATGCCACCGAGGAAACCAGAAGTGACCTTGAAGATTATATGGATATCCCCAAAATTTTTGCGGCTACCAATCAGGGTTTGTACTATTCCTTTGGCCCTAACCAATTTACTTTGATCAGCAAGGAAATCATACCGAATGAAAATATCACCGACATTTTCGTTGACAGTAAGGTCATCTATGTCACCACCTCAAAAGCTTTGTACATGTCACTGGACCACGGAGAAACTTTTAGCGAGAGGAAAATCATCTCTGATTCATCTCCGACCAACATCAACCGGATCGCCGCCATCAAAAACCACATTATTATCGCCACTACTGATGGAGTTTATATTTCAGACGATAAAGGTGAAACCTTTGCGAAAAAAATTATACCTAATATTAAAAAAATTAAAATTTTCTCCTTGGATATCCGGTCAGTTTATATTCTCAAATTAAAAAAGAGTTTTATCGTTTATCTTGGGACCACTAACAATATCTTCAAATCAGAAAACATTAGTTACGAGGAATAAAATGATGACGCAAAAAATATCAGTTATAATCACGGGTATCTGCCTTTCAGGATTGCTTTCTTGTGGCGGTGGTGGAACCAAAAACCCCAATGCCCCCTTCACCGTAACTCCCGATGAAAATGATGATAGTAAAAACTATGTAGCCACCGGGGAAATCTGCTCAGATCCCACCCGCAACATTTCTTTTTCCTGGAGTAAAAACCCTGATCCTGTCAGCGGATATCACGTTCACAAAGGACCAGGCACTAGAATGTATGAGCTGAGCATTGATGCTGGATTAACCGATACCCCTGATAATCCCCGATATACCATTACCGCCGAATTCGATTTTGATAAAGCTTACTATTTTGCGGCCACAGCTTATGACGAGTTTACAGTCTCTGGCTTTAGTGATGAAGTGAGGGTGGTCTACCACTGCGTTGACGGTAAGGTTTTTATTGAATCAAGGATGTCAGCTTATATAGATGAATAACATTACATACGAGGTTAGCTAATGAAACTAGTACAATTTTTAATCTTATTTTCTTTAATGTCTGCCACCAGTTTTGGCAATCAAGTGAACAATCCCACTTCCACCAACCCCGCCAGTGACGTGATGAAAATGCTCAATTTGGCATCATCGAAATCACTAACCACCATACAAACGATAACTTTCCCCAATCGAAAAGATCGTCAAGAGTTATCCCGCATTGCGGAGGATGGGGTGCCTTTTTATTGGATGGTGGCATTATCATTAAATGAGGGAAATATGGTTGACGTCAAAGATGCTACCAAAGATCCTTTTAATCCCTACTGTGTCTTTGCATTCAATTTATCTGATCACAGCGGATATCAAACACCTTATATGTTAAACGAAAATGAAGTTTTAAAGATAAAGAGTGTGACCAGAGTTACCAATAACATCCAGAATATTTACTATTTTAATTTTGCCCCTCCTGAATATCGATTCAACCTGCGTTGCTTCTTACCAATCTACAAAAATTTGACGTTAGAAGATTTTAAAAGAACTATTGACGGAATCTTCAAACTGCAGATGGATTGATTTTTGCCTGACCCACTAAAATAACCGGACTTTTTTTCTGACTTCTTCCACTTGATTGAGATTAATGTCCGCCACAATTAATTTCTCACCATCGCCGGCATCGGCCAGAATTTCCCCCCAGGGATCAACGATCAAAGAATGTCCGTAAGTCTGGATCCGTTCATTGTGGGTGCCCCACTGGGCCGGTGCCACCACAAAACATTGGTTTTCAATTGCACGGGCCCTAACCAGGGTGTGCCAATGTGCTTGTCCGGTTGGAATAGTAAAGGCTGCCGAAATAGAAAATAAATTTGCACCCAGTAATCGATATTCGCGAAACATTTCCGGATAGCGGACATCGAAACATATCGCTAGTCCCACGGTTAATTTACCAAGTTCTATGATCTTGGAAGTTGTACCCGGGACGTAGATATCAGACTCATTAATGGATTTGTTTTTTAATTCGCAATTAAACAGATGAAGCTTGTCATAATAACCAAGATCATTTCCCTGTTCATCAAAATTAAAACTCCTATTCACCACTTTTTGGTCATGTAAAGTAGCCGCTGATCCACCGATAATCGGGAGATGAAAATCAAGTGATAATGACCTGATATTTTGATAGTGCTCATTTTTGCCATCAACCAGGAAGGGAGAGGCTTCCAATCCATTCGACATGGAATAAAAACACTCAGGTAGAAAAACCACTTCCACTTTCTGATCAGTAGCTTCTTTTAAATAACCTTTTATTTTTTGCAGATTTGCCTGATAATCAAGCTTTGAACAAATTTGAATGATTCCAACTTTCAATGATTACCCTCAACATATTTTCCAATGGCATAGTATTTAAAACCCAGATCCAAAACCTTGTCGGTCCTATACAGGTTCCTACCATCAAAAATAACCGGCATTTTAAGTCTTGATTTGATTTCCATAAAATCAGGAACACGAAACTCTCCCCACTCCGTCATTACCACCAAGGCATCCGCCCCATTTAAACAATCATACTTGTTATTATGGGCCGTTAATTTTCCTTTATTTGCCTTGGTCTGATCCATAAATTTTTGAAAGTTATCCATGGCCTCTGGATCAAAATAATGAATACAGGCACCGTATTTAATAAGTTCGCTGGCCAGTTTTATAGCAGGGGCTTCTCGAACATCGTCGGTATTGGGTTTGAAAGCAACTCCCCATAGCGCAAATGTTTTGCCAGATAAATTCTCACCAAAATGTTTTTTTATTTTTTCAAATAAATAAAGCTTATGAATCTCATTCACTTCATTCACGGCCCTGGGAATTCTCAGTTCTATACCCAAATCCTCACTAGTATGAATAATGGCCCGCACATCCTTAGGAAAACAGCTTCCGCCGTACCCAGGCCCTGGAAATAAAAATTGTTTTCCAATACGACTATCCGTCGTCATACCTTGCCGAACTTCTTCAACATCTGCACCAGTGGCATCACAAAATTTGGCGATCTCATTAATAAAAGTGATCTTGGTAGCCAAAAATGCGTTAGAGGCGTACTTGGTCACTTCAGCAGAGGCATTACTCATTAAAATAATCGGGTTTCCCTGTCTGGTTAGTGGTGAATAAAGTTCTTTCATAATTTCGCCGGCCTCGGGTTCTTTAATCCCCACCACTACTCGATCTGGCCGCATAAAATCATCAACCGCCGACCCTTCCTTCAAAAATTCAGGATTATTAACCAGATAAAATTTCTTCTTGGTATTTTCTGAAATAACTTCTTTAACCCATTTGTGAGTTCCCACGGGGACCGTGGATTTTAAAACAACGATCGTGCCATCATTTAAATTTTTGGCAATTGATATGGCCGAATCTTTCACATAATCCAAATTTGCCCGGCCATCCATTTTAGAAGGGGTGCCTACGGCAATAAAAACCACTTTGGAATCTTTAATCGAATCATAATTCGTTGAAAAATTTATTCGCTCAGCCTTGAAATTTCTATCCAGCAAATCTTTCAACCCGGGTTCATATATATGAATATGACCGTTGTTTAGTTTACTTATAATCTGGGGATCAATATCAACACAGGTAACATGGTGTCCTATTTCCGCAAAACATACACCACTTACCAACCCGACATAACCTGTTCCGATCACCGTCACTTTCATAGCATCTCCTAAAAAATAGAAATTGGTATTTATAATTTAAATGTGTAAAATACTTCATTATGAATATTTCTGCCACAATTATCGTATTCAACAACGCAAAAATCATTGGAAGAACCCTGAAGTCTCTTGATTTTGTCGATGAAATTGTAGTGGTTGATAGCTACTCCACTGATGGCACTGATGAAATTTGCCAACGACATGGATGCCAAGTTTTTCAAAATAAATTCGTAGGCTATGGACAACAAAAAAATTACGCTCAAAGTCTATGCAAAAACCACTGGGTTTTAAATATAGATTCCGATGAAGTGGTGTCTCCTGAATTAAAAGAGGAAATTATTAAGCTGTTTAAAACCGGTGAACCAGATATCAAGCTGTTCAAGATCAACCGACTTACCTCTTTTTGTGGAAAATGGATCAAGCATGGTGGATGGCATCCCGAATATATCACCCGGTTAGGTCACCGGAATTATATAAAATGGACTGAACCACATGTTCACGAAGATTTACAACTAACCTCTCCCGGAAAAATTGGAACGCTTCACACCAAAATCATGCATTACTCATTCCCTTCGGTAAAATCCCAAATCGACACCAACGTAAAATTTGCCCGCCTGGGTGCCAAGGATTTAATCAAAAGAAAAAAAAGAAGACCCTATTTCTTCGAGGTTTTAATAAGGCCAATGGGTAAATTTGTCGAATGCTATTTGGTGAAACTTGGCATTTTAGACGGGACAAGCGGGCTCATTATTGCTATCAATGCCGCTTACTCAATGTTTATGAAGTACGCCTTTGCTTATATGGACGATTTGAATGATTAAATCAATGCTTATAACAGCTCTAAAATTTATCTTTGCCATCTCTATCATTGTCTGGATGATTTATAATGGCAAACTGGATTTTTCCATTTTAACTTCCTCCCTCCAATATAAAATGGCCTGGGCAATCGGTTTTTTTATTATGATTCTAAACATTCTGCTCACAACTATACGCTGGAAAATTTTACTGGAAATAAAATCATCCACCACCTTGCGACTATCAACCATGATTAGACTAACCTGGATCGGGGTTTTTTTTAGTTCGGTACTTCCTGGGATTGTAACCGGCGATGTGGTCAAACTGGTGTACGCAAAAGACCTCGATAAAAATTTAAGCAAGACCTATTTACTCACATCCGCTTTAATGGACCGGATTATCGGGCTTATCGGACTTCTTCTTTTAATCGGACTTTCCAGCGCAATCTATTACGATACCTTAATTGCCAAAGGGGAACATGTGGCCCATTTGGTTCATCTGAATTTCATCATTTTTATTGGAGTAATTTTTTTTATTCTAGCAATAATCCTGCCTGCTAAGATACAAAACTACCTTCACATAGGTTTAAAAAAAATCCCTGCAGTGGGAAATTTAATTAGCCGGGTATCCTCTGCGATCTGGGACATTGGCAAAAACCCGAAAGCCCTTGGTTTTTCAATAGGAATCAGTCTGGTGGTCCAAACCCTCAATGTGTTTGCCTTTTGGGCCCTGGCAACACCTTTTATCACAGGAACCATCCTTTCCTTCGAACATGCTTTAAGTTTTATCCCCCTGGGATTTGTCACTATTGCGATCCCCATCTCACCGGCCGGAATTGGAGTGGGACACGCCGCCTTCGATCAACTCTTTTCGCTTTATGGTATTAACAACGGCGCCTCCCTGTTTAATCTCTACTTTATTTGCTGGATAACGATTAATTTATTTGGTGTTATTCCCTACCTCATGAGTTCAAAAAAGTATTCTATAAAGGATGCTTCGGAGTTTGATAAATGAAATGTTATGGTTTTACTTTCATGCGCAATGTGGAGCAATTTGACTATCCTTTTGTAGAAATGCTCACCTCCCTTTCCGGGCTGGTTGATAAAATATATCTGGCCTTGGGTGACAGCACCGATGGCACTGAAGATGAAATTAGAAAATTCAATAATATCGAAATTATCAGAACAGTTTGGGATGAAAAATTAATTGGTGATGGTGGCAAAATTTTTTCAGAGCAAGCCAATATTGCGCTAGACGCTTTAAGAAAAGCTCATGGCCACGAACAGGATGCCTGGGCCATTTTTTTACATTGTGACGAAATCATCCACCCCAAAGAGTATGATGAACTCAAAGAAAATATTGAGTACGCCAAAGACAATAACTATGACGCGGTCAAGTTGCGCTTTTTACATTTCTGGAAAGATCACTATCATATCGCTATTTGTAAGAGATGGCATCCGGCTGAGATACGTGCATTTAAACTCAATACCGATATTTATTGTTATGGGGATGCTCAGGGTTTTCGTGGGGCTACCAAAGAATTTTGCAGTGATGTAAGCATCCTCCACTACGGTCATGTTCGAGATCCTAAGCAGCATGATGCCAAACAAAGAGAAATTCTTAGAAGAATCAGGCCAGCAGAAAAATTTAAAAAATACTACAATCGGGAAAAAAAGATTTTTGCTAAAACCAAAACTCTTCCCATTCTGATAGATCACCCTCATTTTATGAAAGACAGGATTGAACGATTGAGGGATCACTTTTTTCTTCCCCCATCTGAAATTATTTACATTGTGGGCAGTGGGTCTGCTTATAAAGACAGTATAAAAAATAAAATCAATGCAAAAGAAATTCATTGGGTTAAAAGCATCAAGGATGTTCCTTTTAGATTTCGTAATAAAAATATGATAATTATAAATGATCACCGCTTAATTAAATTAAGGTACCGGTCCCATGTCCCCTCTCAAATGCACTCACCCCAGGCCCTCGCCTGGAACCCCGAGATGATGTTACTTTTAAAATTATCAGAAAAGGGAATCAGTCTTAAGCCTAAAAAGTAGAGATCTAAAAATTTTGTTCAAAAAAACGTACCGGGTCCAGATGTCCATAATTTTTCAATTTATTTTTAAGCCGGTCAAGCCTGAATATATACTCGATTTCCTTATGCCTATCCTTGAGCTTTTTTATACTCCTTATCTGTTTTTTGATAAATTGTTTGATTTCCTTGGGAAACAATGAAATACCATCCAGTAAATAATACTCATTATCATATTTGATTATTCTGCCAATGAAAATATCGCCTTTGATAAGACCTAGATTAAAACAATCCTTGGCCAGTTTAATACTATGACTGGTGAAATAATCACAGACGGTTATACTCCCGCCCAGGTTTGAGCCCCCATGTTCTAGCAGGCTAAAATGGACATTGGTTAATGAATCAGTCAGCAACGGATCCAGCTGTTTGCTGATAACATATTCTTTCATCATCGTTTTAGTTTTCTTCATGGACAGGAATTGAAATAAATACCAATCATTAAACAAATTCATGATGCTCTCATATTCTGGATCATCTTCTCGAACAACTCCCACTAACTCGGTAAATAAGGCCTTGGCTTCAATTAAATATTCATAATTACTGCCAGAGGTATATTCTTTCAGTGCAGATTCAATATGACTTTTCAAGTGAGTATACATACTAATCATCCTCATCAATTTTTAAAACTGCCATAAATGCTTCCTGAGGAACTTCCACCGCTCCCACCATCTTCATTTTTTTCTTGCCTTCTTTTTGTTTTTCAAGCAGCTTTCTTTTGCGGGTAATATCTCCACCGTAACATTTGGCAATGACATTTTTTCTAAAAGCCTTAATGGTTTCCCTGGCCAGAATTTGTGATCCAATTGCTGCTTGGACCGCAATATCGTATTGCTGTCTTCCAATATATTTCCTAAGCTTTTGAACCAACTGCCTTCCCTTATGTTGAGCATGATCCCTATGACAAATCATGGAAAGAGCATCCACTTTGTCACCATTTAATAGTATATCCACTTTCACCAGATTAGATGTCCTGAAATCTATAACCTCATAATCCATACTGGCATAGCCTTTAGACAACCCTTTAAGTTTATCATAAAAATCAAACACCATTTCGGCCAGGGGTAATTCAAAAATAATTTGCACCCGGTCTGTGGTGATATAGCGAATTTCTTTTTGAATACCTCTTCTGTCTATACACAATTTTATAATATTTCCCACATAAGTATTGGGGACATGGATATTAATTTCAACGTAAGGTTCGCTAATGGATTCAATTTTGCCCGTATCCGGTAACAAGGCAGGGTTATCTACAAAGATTTCCTCCCCACTAGTTTTGACCACCTTGTAACTAACCGATGGAGCAGTAGAAATCATATCCATTTCAAATTCACGCTCCAATCGCTCTTGGATAATATTCATATGTAAGAGCCCCAAAAAGCCACACCGGAAACCAAAACCAATCGCCTGTGAGGTTTCCGGGGTAAAAGTAAAGGAGGCATCGTTCAAAGACAGTTTTTCCAAAGAATCTCTTAGTATCCCGTACTCGTTGGACTCCACCGGAAAAACTCCACAAAAAACCATGGGCTTCATTTCTTTGTAACCAACCAAACTAGGAGTCTCTCTTTTTCTGGCGGAAACAATGGTGTCTCCAATTTTCACATCTTTTACAGTTTTGATACCACAAAATAGCATCCCAACATCACCTGCTTGAAGTTCGTCAAGGTCGGTTAAAAAAGGTGCACTGACTCCCACTTTAAGCACTTCGTAATCCGAGTTGGATTTTTTCAAATAAATCTTATCCCCTCGTTTAACCACCCCTTCCATCACCCTCACCAGGACCACGACACCTTGATAGGGATCATACCAAGAATCAAACACCAATGCTTGCAAATCATTTTCCACTTTACCGCGTGGAGGTGGTACTTTTTTAACGATAGCTTCCAACAGATTTTCAATCCCGATTCCTGCCTTGGCAGAGACCAGACAAGCTTCTGCTGTATCGATACCAATTATATCCTCAATTTCTTTTTTAACTTTTTCAGTATCGGAGTGAGGGAGATCAATTTTATTTATAACAGGGATGATTTCAAGATTATTATCTATCGCCATATAAACATTAGCGAGCGTTTGCGCTTCCACACCTTGAGAGGCATCAACGACCAATAAGGCCCCCTCACAAGAAGCCAAGGATCTGGACACTTCATAGGAAAAATCAACATGCCCTGGAGTATCGATTAAATGCAAATGATAAAGCTCTCCATCCTGTGCTTTGTAAGTCAATCTCACTGTCTGGGCCTTAATGGTTATGCCACGCTCTTTTTCAAGATCCATATTATCCAAAAACTGCTCTTTCATTTCTCTCTTAGAAAGAGAATTAGTAAACTCTAACAAACGGTCCGCCAGAGTCGATTTACCATGATCGATATGCGCAATAATTGAAAAATTACGTACTCTGCTTCTTTCCATAAATTATTCTTTAGAAATCTTTAAGAAAATGCCTCAACCGACAATACCATAAGATAATAGTCAAGAGAACTATCTTTTCCTCTTATTGGAATAACATTTGCATAACCACTAAAAATAACTTCCTGAACCTCTTTTTCTTTTTCATTTTCTTTTTCAATTTGATCATCAGGTTTTACAAATTTGCTTTGAGCATCTTCATCCAAGATCAAGGCCTGGGAATCAAGATCAGCTTCATCGGATTTTTCCAGTTTTTTTACAGGGATGATTATTTCAACGTTTTCAATTTTCGCACGGCGTTTTATAGCCAGTTCAAAAGTTGAAATAATGGAATTGGGCATAATGGTATCGGACATGTCTTTCCCGATAACCTCCACAGATTGCACCTGAAGTAGGGAATAAAGTTTATTATTCATATAAATCAGCTTTCCCTCTGAATTTGCCAGAAGGACTGGCTTTTTTACCAGGTTTGCCAAGGTATCGAACTTTCTATTCTCCACCATGATTCGATCAGATCTAAGTTCATCAAAAATTTTAAAGCTATGAATCATTTTATTCATTTCTCGTGCAATTTCACCTATTTCATCATTTTGGTTGTAGTAGATGGAAACGTCAAAATTACAATCTTGCAGTTCCCTTATCGCATCCCGAATTTTTTTAAACGGTAAGGCTATTTTAGCCGGGATAACCAAGTTAAGTAATATACCTGCACAAAAACCAATAATCAGAATAACCATCATTAAACGTTTTGTTTCGTTTACTATCTGTTTTATGTTTTTATCTCCCGCTTGGGCCAATTTATTCAAAATATCTTGCAAATCCGTAAAAAATTCTAAAATCTTATCCGCAATATCCCCAATACTCGCCATTCGAGAAAACCCGTCGGCATCTCGGCGATTGACGTTCTCATAAATGGCCTTGCTTGATACCGCCTTGATGGAATCAATCTGACCAAGCATCCTGTTGACAATTTTATTGACCTCCGAATCTTCTCCAAAGAGTGATGCCAACCGGTGAAGTTGGGTGGAAAAGACCTCACATAGGTTATTAATTTTTTCCACCGTTTCCGCCCGTTCTCTTTTATCAGTCAGAATCCTTCTTTGGTATTTCAAAAGCAGGACCACCGAGATCCTGATTTCATCATTAAGAGTGGAAATCCTGTTTGACTGGAGTGTTATTCCTTCAATATCCTGATTTAATGAATCAAGAAAATAAAAAACGGTCGAAGTCATAACCAACACCACAATATTGGCCAGGATAAAACTAATTGCTATTCTTTTTTTCAGTGATAGATTCATATTCGTCCCTTAACTAACCTTCTGAGATATCAGTAAATAACTTATTAAAATTTTTCTCACTTCCAACCAAAACGATTACATCATCTTGATCAATTACATCCATGGGCATTGGACAATCGTTTATTTCGATCCGGTAGGAAGCTTTTCCATCCTCTGTAATAAAAGGTAATCTTTTTTGTAAGGCAACAATCGACAAATTGTAATTTTGTCTTATTTTACTTTCCACTAGGGTTTTACCAGCATATTTCTTACCAATTTTTAACTCAACTATGGAGTACCCTGCCGCAAAATTATATCTTTGTAAAACATGGGGAGCAATAATCTTGGAAGCAATAATCTCCCCCATTTCTTCTTCAACCTTGATGGTTTCACTTGCGCCGATTTCCGCCAAGACGTGTTCATGTAATGGATCAGTGGCCCGAGCAATAACCCTTCCCACGCCTAGTTTTCTCAGCATGGCCACGGCCATAATGCTATTTTCCCGGTTGTCCCCAATTGCCACAATGGCCACGTCAACGTCGGATATATCGAGAGCCCGCAGCGCTCGTTCATCAGTGACATCCAACAACACCGCTTGAGTAACCCGATCCTTAATTTTATCAACCAATCTTTCATTTTTATCAATGGCAATAACCTCGGCACCTTTTTCAAAAAGGCTGGTTGCGGTTTTTTCACCAAATGTCCCAAGTCCTATTACGGCTACCATCATCTTGCTACCCTCTTTATCCTATCATTATGCGGCTGTCTGGATATTCAATCTTTCCAGCCGACTTATGTTTTTCCCCGATCGCCAAAACCAATGTGAGCGGTCCAGTTCTTCCAATTAGCATAAGCATTGATATTGCCAGCTTACCAAAAACTGACAAATAGGGCGTGACTCCCCCAAGCGACAACCCGACCGTGGCCCCTGCGCTTATCACCTCAAAGACAATGGACAAAAATGGTTGTTCCGGCTCCAGTTTCATTAGAATTAATATAAATATACTAGTGGTCATTATGGATATAAATGTAAGCGCAATCGTTCTGACTACGATCTGAGAATTAATTTTTCTGGAGAAAACTTCAACATCCTTTTTCCCTTTAAGGGTTGATGCTATTGATAAGATTAATATAGCAAAAGTGGTGGTTTTAATACCTCCACCAGTGGATCCGGGAGAGGCACCTATAAACATATACATGGCCATTAAATAAACGGTATAGGTATGCATTGAGGAAAGGGGAATAGAATTAAAACCGGCAGTCCTTAGGGTAATGGATTGGAAGATAGATATTTGAAATTTCTCCCACACATTATAACCTTCCAGGGCGTTTAAATACTCCCCAAAAAATATAAACAATGCTGCCGTCACAGTGAGGGTCAATGACGTTATCAAAACCAATTTAGAATGGACACTGATCCTGGCAAATGAACGATTGGCCACGATAATCCCTTTAATTTCTTTTAGAACGATAAAACCAAGTCCCCCTAGGGTGATCAAGACCGCCACAGTTCCATGAATAAGTGGATTGGTGGCATAACTTTCCAGTGAGGTATTAAATAACGAAAGACCGGCATTACAAAAAGCCGAAATACTATGAAAAAAACCATAGTAAATGGCCTTGGGAAACTCAAAACCTTCCGACGTAAATGCAAAGGTTAGCACAATCCCCCCCCACAACTCGATAAAAAAAGTATATCGAATGATATCAAAAACCATATTCATCAAACTTTCCATACTCGAGATTTCAACCACATCTTGAATCGCCAAACGCTCCCGCATTCCCAGCGATTTCCCAAGCAGGACCGTCACGGAGGTGGAAAGTGTCATAATCCCAAGACCTCCCACCTGCATTAAAATAAGCACCACCATCTGGCCAAATAAACTGAAATTATCAGAAAGAGAAAGCGTTGACAGCCCCGTCACACAAATAGCCGAAGTGGCCATAAACAGTGCATCCACTACGCTTATCACAGATCCAGTTGCCGCTGAATTTGGTAATTTTAGCAGGAAGGTTCCAAGCACAATGGCACCAACAAAGGATATAATAATAGTTTGAGCGGGACGAAGTCTCAGGCTTTCAAACGATGTAAATTTTCTTTTTATTTTATTCTTTGAAGCAGTTACGCTATCAACATCAAACAAAACCAAAATGGAGGAAAAAAGATGAACCAGCGACAACCAAAAAGCAAATTCAATATCTCCTACGGTAATTAACAAAGGAATCAAAATCAAGATCGAAAACAAGTATTTCCTGACAAATTCCTCCAGCGTTTTAATCCGGATCCAATGCGACATAACCACTCCGAAGATCACCGCTGGAACCAACCAAACCAGCCCTCTAAGAAAAAAATCTATATATCCCATAATCGGAATTTGGAAAAAACGAGTGGTCCAGACAGAGGGGATTTCCCGATAATTTTTCAGCAAATATAACAAAATAAATGTCCCATTGATGAACAATTCCGTAAGGAAAGATATTTTTTGCAAAAATCCAGTCATAGTGTAATCATACCCTCACCCTTGGTGCTTTTTTTGTCCATGCAGCTTTTTCCCTACTGAAACTAATTTTTTTATCCGACTAAAATACTATGATACCCAACAAAACTTGAGATGATTTGACCATTATGAGTTAAAAGAATTATCCGTAAACAATTTTTTGATAATTCCCGTAAAAGCAAGTATGATCATCAATATAGCAAAAACTCATAACTGGACAAAAACATATGATCATTGCCGCCAAATACTTATTGTTGATAGTGTTGCTTTGCAGTTGTTCTTTAGGGCAAAGATCCACTAAAGACGATCAGGCGGATATTCATTACGCCAAAGGATCATCTGAATTACTAAATGAGGAATATACCAATGCGCTTATCAGCCTCAAAAGGGCCAATGAATTGCGCAGCAAAGATACCAAAATATTAAATAATCTAGGGATGGCATACTATTTCAAAAATGATTTAAAAACTGCTAAAAAACATTTGCAAGATGCCATTGATGCAGACTCCGATAATATGGACGCTAAAAGCAATTTAGCCGCCATATATATGCAAGAAGACAATCTGGCACAAGCAGAAAAAATGTATGAGGAAATCTCCCTGGTACTAACCTATCAATACCAATTTAGAATCCTGTACAATCTCGGTGTCATTCAGCTTAAAAAAAACAACGAGGATAAGGCCCTCGCTTTCTTTAAAGATTCCCTCAAAGCTGACAGCAATTATTGTTCCGCCAACTACCAGCTAGGCCTTATCTATAAAAAAAGAAAAAACTTTGAACTGGCTTTGGAGAATTTCAAAGCCGCCACCAAGGGTAGTTGCTATCAATACCCAGCACCGCACTTTGCTCAGGCACTAACCCTCCTTGAAGATGGCCAATATCAAATGGCCAATGAGAAATTCAAACACATCATTAACTCTTTTCCGCAAAGTGAATTTGCCAAAGCTGCCAAAAAAAATCTTCAATCCTTTGCAATGGAAATCATTCCTGATAATGAAGATCAACTGCATTCCCTGGAACTGCCGCCCAGTGCGCTTAAACAGGATCTCAAGCATAAAAGAAACACAGTCACTAATACCAACTCTTATTCAACCCCAACATTTTAGAAAACAATTATGGAAGATCAAGTAACAAAAAACGAACCAAGCACCATCAAAAATCAATTATCCGGGACCACCGAAGTCGGCACCACCATTGGGGTTTTCCTCAAGGAAGAGCGACAGAAAAAAAATCTCAGTCTCAAGCAAATCTCGCAAAAGACCAAAATCAACATGACCCAATTGGAATATCTTGAAGAAGACAAGCTCGACTTGCTTCCCAACAAAGCCTATGTGGTTGGCTATCTTAAGTCGTATTCCAAAGTTTTAGGAATCGAACCCCATATTCCCATGTCCCACTTGGACATCACCTATTCGATTTTAAACCCATCCAAAGGCACCGACCTAAAAAAAGACCAAATAGTTGCCGAGGAAATTGATAAAAAACCCTACATGATTATAGGGGCCTTGATAACCATCATTTTTGTATTAGTTGTCGTTTATGCCCTTAAAACAAATCCTGTAAAAGAAACTGATCCTTCTTCAGTCACCACCGAAGTAAACCAAAACCAAAGTAGTAATGCCAATGAACCCGCTGTGGCAGACAGTACCTTAAATGAAACACCACCGGCTCAACTGACCGAAACCACCCCGGTAGTGGCAGCCCCAAACACCAATACCGAAATTCAAAAAATCACTTTTCCCAAGGAAGAACCGGCCCAAAACAACAATGACCAAACTTTGAAACCGGTAAAGCAAACCCAAGTGGAAGAAAAGAAAAATGAGGAGATCAAGGCAGAAGACAAGAAAGACGAACCAGCATTTGCTCCAATGCAGAAAAAATTATATGCATTCGCCACCAACCCTCCGGAAGAAACACTAAAATATCTTCCTAGCGACATAAAAAACAATGTTGTTCCCGGCAAACAAAATGTTTTTATTTATGCTCATAAAGGTGACAGTTGGCTTACTTATCAAGTGGATGACAAGGATCCCAGACAAAGTATTTTAACCCAAAATTCCAGCATCAATCTGGTGGGCTCGATCATTAAAGTATTTTTTGGCAACGTAAATGCCACTACGGTTTTTTTAAATGGTAAATTAATCAATATAAACACCAGAACCGGTGTACGTAATCTAATCTTTCCAGAAGAAAAAAGCAGCCAGTTTGTTTTCCCTCTGTTTATTTTCAACAAGCAAACTGGAGAAGTCATCACGTCAGAAGAATATCTGAGAGAAAAAAATGCCAAGAAAAATTAACCGTTGATCAGTGATATGGTTTGGTTAATTCACCCAATCTAATTTTTTATATAGATATGTATTGATCCAAAAAAGTAAAACAGAAGGAGTAAAAACTGCAATGAATGGCGCTATGTCACCTTTTTTTCCGAGGCTTACGCCAAAAAAGAAGAGAATATAGTAAAAGACTAAAATGACAATGGCCAGAGAGGAAGTATTTTTGGACCGACCACGACCTTTATTAATTCCCAGATTAAATCCAAGCAAAAGAAATAACATTACCAACAGAGGAGTATTAATCCTGGTCCAAAACTCTAATTCCGTTTTATAAATCCCAACTCCCGCCTGTTTTCGATTTTTTTCATTAAAAATAATACGGTAAAGTTCCAAAAAACTTCTCATGCTATCTTTTAACACAAATCCCGGTGCAATATTTTCATTAAAAAGCGGAAACTCATACTCCTTAAAAATAATTTTTTCAATATTGTTTTTACCCAGATAACGTTGGACAATATTTCCGCTAGTAAGATTAATTTTCAAATCGGGGACATCCATTTCCGAAACTTTGGTTTTGGCAATCACACCTTTTTGTGCAAAAATAATTCTTTCTAATGATTGATTCTTATCAACCGCTCTGATAAACACCTGTCCAAGTACCTCGCCTTTTTTATAAACGTTGGTGGCGAACAAGGTGACATTTGGAATATCTGTAAAAAAATGCCCTGCCTTAATATCAGTCAACACACCCTTGGAGGTTAATCTGATGACCTGATTTTGAAATCTAGCTTGGGAATACGGAACTACCTTCTGGCCCATGGCAAATACAAACAAAGCAATGATAGACCCAAAAATAAGCAGCGGTTTAAGCAGGTCAAATTTATCACTGCCAAACGAACGCATAGCGATTATTTCCGAATCCAGACTGAGTTTGTTCATCGAATATATTCCTGCCAGTAAAGCCGAAAAGGGCAGCGAATAAGGAAAAAATGAAATCGCAATATGCAAGATTAATTCCGCTATGACCGAAAATTCAACCTCTTTATTAGTCACTATGCGGATAATTCTAAAAAGTTGGAAGGTTAAAAGAAACATAATAAAAAAAATACTACTTAATAAAAAAGGTGGCAGGAAATTAAACGCTATGTATCTTTGAATAATTTTAAGCAATGTAAGAAACCCTCAAATTATTGCACTCAATGATAATTCTTGCGTAGTTTACCACACTGAGGATAATATACTCAATGGAATTTGACCCCTATAAACCCTAAGCGGAGATAGAATATGACCATACATGTAAATTTTGGTTTTAAAGATTATTCATCAAAAGAATTAGTGATATTATCTGCCTTTTCAAAAAAAGAGAAAAAGGAGGAAAAAGAGGAGCTAGTCATACCACACTGGAAAAAAAATTATTCGGAGGCATTTCATAAAATCATCTCCTCCAAAAATTTTGTTGGCAAAGCTGGTGAACATTTTATCTTCCATCTGGATGATGGTCGCACCATTTTAGCGCTAGGACTAGGGGAGAAAAAAAAATATAACGCCGAAGTGCTAAGAAGAAAAATAGCCTCCATCTATAAAATTCTTAAAAATAATTCCACTGACATTTCCATTGATGTTGACAGTTTTCTTCTAGGTACCAACCTGGAAAAAACCATTTATACCCTGACTGAAGCCTTAATAATGGCTTCTTACAATTATATTAAACATAAAACCGCCCCTACTCCTCCCGTGTTACAAAACATCTACCTTGATACCAAAGAAAAAAAGAAAATTTCATACGAAAAATCCTTTGAAAATGCACTCGCCACCGCCAACAGTGTAAATTTTGGACGAGATCTGATCAACGATCCCCCCAATCTTTTAAACTCAGAAACTATGGCAAAAGAAATTGAAAAAGATGCCAAGAAGCTTAAACATGTCCGAATCAAAATATTAAATAAGGCTGAACTTAAAAAAGAAAACATGAATCTTTTCTTGTCGGTAAACGCTGGAAGCAATTATGAGCCTCGCTTAGTTCACCTCACCTATACTCCTTCAAAATCAAATTCAAAAACCAGGCATATTTGCTTGGTTGGCAAAGGACTAACTTTTGATACCGGAGGGTATTCATTAAAACAATCCATGGTAAACATGAAATATGATATGGCCGGTGCTGCCACTGTATATGGGGCATTTAAAGCTGCTGTGGAATGCCACTCCCCTAATAAAATAACATGTATCCTGGGTATGACCGATAACGCCATCGGACCTACCGCCACCATGCCGGATTCAATTTTCAAAGGAAGGAATGGTAAAACCGTAGAAGTGCTTAACACCGACGCTGAAGGAAGATTAGTTTTGGCAGACTGTCTGGATTACGCCTGCGATTTAAACCCCGACGTCATTATCGATGCTGCCACACTCACGGGTGCGGTCCTGGTTGCGTTAGGGGATGAAGTTTGTGGTTTAATGGCAAACAACGACAAATTAGTTGCCAAATTAGAAGAAAGCGCCAAAAAAATGGATGAATATATCTGGAGGCTTCCCATCATTCCCGAATTTCATGAAGATATTAAATCTCCGATAGCCGATTTAAAAAACCTGGGCGGAAGTAGAAATGCAGGCTCCGCCAAGGCTGCAGCTTTTTTAGAAAATTTTATTAAAAATGATATCGCATGGGCCCACCTGGATATTGCCGGCATCGCCGACTGCCAAAGTTATTTGGAGTATTGCCCCAAAAAAGGTGCCAGCGGTCTCATGATAAGGACACTGGCTCACTATTTAACGGCGAATGTCTAGATTTAAAATTGTTTTATACAAACCACTTATTCCTGGCAACACAGGCTCTATCGGCAGAACTTGTGTTGCTCTTGATTTGGAGCTGATTTTAATCAAACCCTATGGCTTTAACTTGGACGAAAAAGAAGTCAGAAGGGCCGGTCTTGATTATTGGAAACATGTAAAGCTGAAAGAATTTGATAATTGGAACAGTTTTTTCCAGGAAGAAAAACCTCAGGCTATCTTTTTTTTTAGTAAACTGGCCAAGAAAAATATCTACCAAGCTAATTTTTCCCCCGACTGCTACCTCATTTTCGGTAGCGAAACCACTGGACTGCCCAATAGCTTTTATAACGATTTTCCTGAATCTTTTTACAAATTACCTATGTATTCGGATATTATCAGATCCCTCAATCTCTCCAACGCCGCAACCGCCGTGGCATACGAAGCACTCAGACAAATTGAATTTCAAAACCAGTAATGCAAAGCCGTTCGCACCAATAAGTTATCTGTATTGAAAATACCATCCCCCCCGGTACCAATTAATCCATCAATTTTCAAACTGCCAAAATTAATGGTGGCCCCCGCTGAAACACTGGTGGTTTCATCAGATTTATCCACTTTATCGTTCGCACTTGCCCCTGAGGCATTGGTTTTACTATGCTGATTAATAAGTGATGCCTGCTTAATGGACCCTCTAAGCGTCAGCCAACTAGTGGCATCCGCCTCTAGGCCAAAGGTTAAATTTAACCTGGTTTTTTTGGTTTTAACAGATGATTCTCCCTGTAGAAAACTAACCCCATCCACCATTGTCCAAGAGCCAGTGGCAGTTACGCTTGAAGGATCACTTCCTTCATCACTCATCACATTAACCGTTGCATCGGTTATGATTCTGGCATTATTGGCGACTTCATGTATCTTACCTGCACCGACGGTAATTATTTTTTGCTCATATTTAACATTACTGGAACCGGCTTGATTAGGATGCAGTTCAAACCCATTTGTTTCATATTGACCAAATAATTTAACTCCCAATAATTGATAAGCCGCTCCCAATTTAAGCCCCAAGTTACCCTCGTAAACCATACCCGCATCACTCGAAGAGACTCCTTCATTTGCCCCGACTGATTTATCCTTTAGCACTATATCTGTATACAAATTCAGATTTTCCCAAATAAGCCCAAAACCAATCCCAATGGAAGTATGATTAGACTCATATGAAACAGAACTACCATCTCCGGCATTCTCATTTTTACTATTTGCATAACTGAATCTTGAACCCCATTTCAACCCCGCATCCCCACCAAAAAAAATATCAATCGGATTTCTTTGGGTAAGAAAGGTTTTATTTCCAGAAATATCCTTCCAGTTATCATTAATATCGGTCTTATTCCCCAAATACACTCCCCAGGTAAAATCATTCACTTCCTGAAAAAATCCACCTTCGGCATTAGGTTTAGGATTGGTACCCACACCATTACTCCCACCATCAGGTTGATTCACCTCTCCCCATTCAGTGATAATATAATTATTAAATATATTGATAAAACCTGGATTCAAAAAAACTGACCTCGAGTCGGGCAAGAAAAAAGACCCCGTCTGTGAATCTTGTCCTAGTCCCTCCATCCTCGCCTTGGAGGCAAAAATATTGGGTGAAACCAGAACTAAAAAAATAACCATCACCATTTTCATTTTCACACTCCTAAAAAGTTTTCGATATTTTTCACAGATGCTAACGCCCGTGCCATGTTGGACAAATGATTACTCTCTCCTTTTAAGGGAGCATTTATCCCCACAAAAAATAAGCGATCATCAAACTGGTAATCGTTGTCATCACTCATTTTTATAATAGGTGATTCAGAATCAAAATAGATAAACTCGGTTGATTCAATAATTTTATGTTGCGGAAATATTTTTTCAAAACTTCTTTTAAAAATTTTGATCCTTTTGGCAATCTCATCCTCTGTCACACTTTCCCTGTTTAAAAAATGTACCAGTTCCACCTGTGATCCCTGGAATTCACCGATAAAATGTCCCCATTCATGAGTATAGCTCAAGGGAATGAAAAAAGTATCCGTGCTACTTGATGCTTGGGAAACCTCAAACGTCATAAACAAGCTAGAGACTTCTTTCATATTATTATGAAATTCAATAAATTTCAGATCAAACAACGAAGCGGCATCCAGCACCTCAAACAACTCAAAAATCGGCGCCCCCCAGATAAGATTCTCACACTCAACTTGATTCCCGCTCGCAAAGGTGACAAGCCATCTCTTCTCGTTAATCAGATGCCCATCCTTAGGCAACTTCTCGATTTTTAAAATCAGCTCAGTGCAGACCAGCTCATTTAATAATGTTAAAAAATCCTCGCTGGTCCGATAGGGAAAAATTTTATCGTAGTCAGGAAAACCGCTTTTTTGGGTATAAAATGTTTCCGCAAAAAGCAGTGGCTCCGGTTTATACCTTCCACCAAATTCCCGAAATTCCAGATCCTTGAAAAAAACCGTCTTGCCGGTTTCAGCCTTCCCCTCCGGCAACGAAAATAAATTTTTATAATAAGCAATATTCGCTTCTCCACGCAAAGGTGCAGGCCCCCACGGACAAAGATCATAAGGGGTCAAACGATCCCTTGAAATAAATAATAAATCATTCTTTTGTTTGGCCTGAAATAATCTATCCCATAATAAAACCGTATAGGGACCTTTACCTGTGATTACCGTATTCACATAGATTTTTTCATTCTTAGATGTTTGATCTTTTTTAAGATGCTTGATTGAGAAAAGACTCATTTTAAATCCTTCGACAGTACGCTTTGTTCAACTAATAGCTCAGCTTAGTTTACTTTAAAAAAACTTCACCTGTTAAGATTTTTTTTGTAAAGAATTTATCTAACGACCAATTTATCACCGGCACGAATCATCCGCGACTTGATCACATGCATGTTTGATCTAATTAAGGTATTGATGGAGATCTTATTTTTTTGTGCTACCGACCATAAGGTATCCCCTTTCTTGACCACATAGTACGCAGCGGGACTTCGGATCAACTTTCCATTTTTTTGGGCATACCTAAGCCGGCTTCTATAATTTTTTCGAGCCAGTACGCTCTTCCTGGGCACTTCATACAAATCTGAATACATCCTTGAGCGCACATTTTGTCCCACCCGAAAGGGTAGAATAATTTCATCATTTTTCTTCAAATAACTTCCCTCGGGAAGATTATTAAGCGTTACTAAAACATTTTGCGGAACTTTAAATTTTTTGGATACCGCCTTCAGCGAGATTTTCTTAGTATCAATTCGGAATATTTGAAACTCGCTGGCAGTATAAATTCGATCCTGCGATTTTTCTTCCCATAAAGCTTTTAATCCCACGGGAATGCGCAGTTTATACTCCTTTCCAGGAGGCGTAAACCATCTCAAAACCTCTGGATTTAATCTACCCAGCTCCTCCACTTCCATATTCAGGTCTTTTGAAATCAAAAATAGATCAGACATTTCTGCCACGGTAATTTCTTCAAAATCAAGTGGTTCATGAAAATCAATATCTTCAAATCCAAAAGATTTTAAATTTTTCCCGATAATCGCCAAGGCCATAATTTTGGGAACGTAATTTCTGGTTTCACTCTTTAAATACTTGCCTTTTGAAATTTGCCAAAAATTGTCCGTTTTATATTTTCTAATAGCTCGAGACATTTTTCCTTCACCGGCATTATATGCGGCAGCGGCTAATTCCCAGGACTGGAAATCGTTAAACAGTTTCTTTAAATACTCTCCTGCCGCAATGGTGGACTTGATAGGATCTCTCCTTTCATCAACGTACCAGCTGATATCCAACCCATATTTTTTACCCGTATAAGGCATGAATTGCCATGGGCCAACTGCTTTTGCCCATGATTTAGCATCGTTTTGAAAACCACTCTCAGCCATGGCCAAAAAAATCAAATCCCTTGGCAGGCCATTATCTTCCAAAATTTTACCCATCAGCGGAGCATATCTACCTGCTCGGGCACCATATCTTTCAAAAAAACCTCTCCCTTGGTTGAGAAAGTATTTAATCCACATTTTAACAGCCGAATTATAGACTACGGGTATATCAAAATAGTAGTTATCAAGTTCAAGATGTTCTGCCCCATAAAGGAAGTAGGTTTTTTTACCATTAACCACAGGCCCTTCCACTATAGAGCTTCCTAATATACTGGAACCATTGTTTTCCAGCTGATCCGCTTTTTCTTGAGTTTTTGAGTCAATTTTTTCAACAATCTTCTTCGTCTTGCTATTCATGTCAGATTCGGTCGTCTCCAACTGGCCACATGACATCAAATTAACCATTAGAAACAAGAAGATAAGACTAGTCAGGGGGGTACTATGTTTCTTCCATAAAATCATAAAAATATGCTCCGTCCTCCAAAGTCGTTTCAGAGGATTATCGACCATTAGTATTTTATCTTAATTATTATTATTCTGAAACGTAAACTATCAGCAGTCAAGTTTTTCCCGCTATGCACAACCGGACAATAGATTATCATTTTAACTAATAGAAACGATCACACCCAAAATGACCAATGAAAAATGTTATCATGTTTCTTTTGATTACCATCTCCTTACCTGCCTTCGCCAAGGTTGAAGCCTTCAACTACAATTTCAGCTTGGAAATACTTGAGGATTTTTATCCAGATAAAACTTTGGAATCCATTGAGAAAAAATATAACAAAGGTGCCAACATCTCAAGCAATGCTGATTATAAAATAATTAAATATTTAATTAATCATCAGCGCTACACCTTTCCGGTTTTTGTTCAATACTATAAGGACAAATCCGTGGACTTTTATGTCCGGCTTCCCAGTTATTTTATGCATGATATATTTCACGAGTCCCTCATAAAAAAGCTTGGCAAGCAAGACACCTATTCAAAATATGAAGAAAGTGCCAGTTATACCTGGAAAAATGTCAAAGACACCCAACACTTCTACCGGGCAGAGTGCACTATCACCTGTTTTCCCATTTTTTATTCTGTCATAACTAAAAAGAGTGACCTTCCTGGCTACCTGCCTATTTTAAAACAGATGCTCAAGCAGAGTTCTTGGAAGTAGGAATTTTTATTTTAAAGGCGTATAGAATAATTCCAACACTCGCAAGCATCATCAACAAGCAAAGTATTTGTCCCATAGTGGTCGTACCCCCTAGGTAATATCCCAGTTGCACATCGGGTTCTCGAAAAAACTCTATCATGTACCTAAAAAATCCATAGCCTCCCATGAACAAGCCGGAGACTACCCCGTAATACTTGGTTTTTTTGGATACCAAAAAAAGAATTAAAAACAAGACCAATCCTTCAAAAATCGCCTCATATAGCTGTGAGGGGTGCCTAGGATATGGACCACCACCACTAAAAATCATCCCCCACGGAACGTCGGTGGTTCTACCAAACAACTCATGATTGATAAAATTACCGATCCGACCAAAAAACAGCCCTTGGCTACCACAAACCGCAATACAATCGGCAATATGAAAAAAATGCAGCTTCCACTTCTTGGCAAATAAAAACATTGCCGTGATAATGCCCACCAGAGCACCATGAAAACTTAGCCCCCCCTTCCAAATAGCAATCATTTCTGCTGGAAAATTAGCGTAGTGATCCCAGTTGTAAAGAAAGACATAGAACGTGCGAGCTCCAATTAACATACCAATCAGGCACCAGAGCAATAAGGAGTCAACCTTATTTTCCGGGATTTTTAGAAAACCATTTTTTACCAGTTTCTTAAGGATTTGCCCGGCAATGATAAAGGCCACCACGTACATAAGCCCATACCATCGAATTTGCAAAGCACCTAAATGGAGTATCACCGGATCAATTTGGATTGCATGCATACTTTATCCCTTCACATAAAAAAACACATATTGTTTTATTTATCTTACTAAAGATAAGCTAAAGGGACAAATCAGTTCTTGGTTTAAAGTTCTCTTTGGGATGAACTAGCCCCGATATATTTAATGAAATCGTTCTAATCATCTGTCTTATGGGTAAACTAAGCCCGTCAGTATCAAAATAGCAGCAATTGACTGCCAAAAAACTAGCCAACTCACTGGAGGACATCTTAATGTTTCTACTTCGTAGAACACGATCAAGTCTCATTATTACAAAATTAGGTCCAACTTTTTTTACCCCATCCAATGTATAAACCACATTTTTATATAGATCAAAAAAAACTGCCTCGCCCTTAGAATCTTGTTGATTCATCACCACTACCCCTTCATCCACGGGTACTCCCCAAAACCCTACCACCCCGGATGGTGACATGGCCCAGGACAAAAATCTATTTATAACGGTAAAACAAGCCAGTTGGTTTGCACTTACGCCAAAATTACTAAAGCATCCAAGCTCCCACTCTTTGGCCCCCACGGAAAATATCCCAATGGCGATCCCCTTATATCGATATATCTTGTAATTTTTTTTATATGAAATACTTTCAAGACCGTACAAATCGCCTTCATTGAAAAAATGAATGTTTTGAGCTACCGCCGGGGTAGCTTCAGAAAACCTCAAAACTTTAATTTTTGACTTATCCTTAACTTGATCTTCAATTTTTTTATTTTCATTCCCAGCCAATTGAGCAAAACAAATTTCGTTTAGAAAACTCACCATATCTATTTCAAATTCGGCTAAAGACAACTTAATGAATATCGGAATGTTTAAGTCTTTATGATATTGAAAATATGTGTATTCCTTCTCAATTTTGGAATCCATACCACCTCCATGGTCTGGTATTTTGAAAATACCTTCCTTCCCACAAGCTTTATCGGAATTTGAATCTTTAAAATTTAATGTTTTATCTTGCATCATCTAGCCTATATGCTTGACATATATGTAAAAACCTAATAAAAGTCATAAGTTCATTAAATTTTTGACTAAACTTTGGGACCCAAGAAGCCAGTTTTAGGCTCCCCGTAAGTTTGTCACAGGCAAGGAGTCTTTCATGTATAACATCGTAGAAATTGGAGGTCACCAATACAAAGTGTCGGCTGGTGATCTAATTGACGTTCAAAAGCTTCAAGCAGATGAAGGTTCTAAAGTTGAACTCGACAAAGTTCTTTTTGTAGGTGGTGAAAACACGATTGTAGGTGAACCAACGGTAAAAGGCGCTAAAGTTGTAGCTCATGTCATAAGACACGACAAAAGCAGAAAAGTAATTGTTTCAAAAAGAAGAAAAGGTCGCTGGAAAAGAAAAAATGGCCATCGCCAGCAATATACAGCACTTTTAATTACTGAAGTTCATAATGGTAGTGGCAAAATTATGAAGATTGAATCGGATAACAAGTGGGCCACAAAATATTTAGGCCAAAAGTAGTAGAATAAGGAGTTTTTATGGCACATAAGAAAGCTGGTGGTTCAACAAGTAACGGTAGAGATTCCAACCCTAAGATGAGGGGAGTTAAAAAATACGGCGGAGAACACGTTGTCTCTGGAAATATTATTGTAAGACAATGTGGAACCAAATTTCATCCTGGAAAGGGTGTTGGCATGGGTAAAGATTTTACAATCTTTGCAATCCAAGAAGGACAAGTAAAATTTGGTCATTACAACAAGAAAAGAAAAATCGTTTCTGTTGTAAACGCTTAAAGATTATTTTTATACAAAAAAGGTAAAAAAGGAGCTTCACCTCATAAGTAGAAGTTCCTTTTTTTTTAAAGACAAACATGAGATTTATAGACGAAGTTACGATTACAATTATTTCAGGAAAAGGTGGAAACGGCTGCACCAGTTTTCGCCGGGAAAAATATATTCCTTGGGGTGGCCCAGACGGTGGCGATGGCGGTTATGGCGGAAGCGTCTATTTCGTAGCTGATAAAAATCTGAACACCTTGGCCAGTTTTAGAGGAAAAAAAATTTATAGAGCAGAAGATGGTGAAAGTGGTGCCGGAAGACAAAAACATGGAAGATATGGTGAGGACATTTATATAAAAGTTCCCATTGGAACTCTTATTCGAGATGCAAGTACTGGCGAAACCCTGATTGATTTAAGCACTGACCAACAAGAAGCTTTGTTACTTAAGGGTGGTCGTGGTGGACTTGGAAACATTAATTTTAAAAGCTCCACTAACCAGGCACCTAGATACTCTCAAGAAGGTGATGAAGGTCAGTCGATGGAAGTTGAGTTGGAATTAAAGTTGCTTGCCGACATAGCTCTGGTGGGGCTTCCCAATTCAGGCAAATCCACTCTCATCTCTCGAATTTCTGCGGCAAAGCCTAAAATTGCTGACTATCCTTTCACCACTTTAGAACCTAATCTTGGCGTCGTAGAACTTGATGATCAATCCTTTGTAGTTGCCGATATACCAGGCTTAATTGAAAAAGCATCTGAGGGTAAAGGACTGGGAATCAAATTTTTAAAACATATTGAAAGAACGACCTCATTTGTACACCTAGTAGATTGCTCTTGGTGCCTGGAAGAATTTGAAGCTTTTGAAAGTTATATGACGGTAAAAAATGAATTACTTCAATATAAAAAAGAATTTGAAGAAAAAAAAGAAATTATTTGTCTGACTAAAATCGATGCGATGACCGACGATGAAATATCCAGATTTCAAAAATATTTTGAAGAACAGTTGGATAAAAAAGTCTTACCTATTTCATCTGTTTCGGGACGAAATATCGATCGTTTAAAACAACTAATGTTTAAAACAGTATTAAGTGGAAGGGAATTAAAATGAATTTGAGTTTTGTAGATAAAGAAATTGGTAAAATTATTAAAAATAAAAAATTTCCATATCCTTTAAACATTGCCATGGCTACGGCGTGGTTACTGGGTAACCAAAAAGGCGAAAGTTTAAAAGTATTGGATGTAAACAAAATCAGCTCGCTGGCTGATTATTTTATTATTGCCTCTGCCACCAACACAACTCAAGCTAAATCCATGGCAGATAATATCAGCGTCCAACTTAAAAAGCATGGCTTTTGCGCAAGATCCATTGAAGGCTTAAATGAATCTGACTGGGTATTATTAGATTTTGGTGACATCATTGTCCACGTATTTGTATCATCGGCTAGAGAGGTGTACGACCTTGATGATGTGTGGAAAGAAGCCAAGCGCATAGACATTCCCGTTGATTATTACTATTCAACGCCCGAAGAAGACAAAAAAACCGATGAAGAACAATCGGATAAAAACTATTTCTAATGAAAGAGCTCAACCTCATTGTAGTAGGACAATTAAAAGATCATAACCTACTCGCCTTAGAAGAACATTACTTAAAACAAATCAAGGCTTTCAAATTAAATATTCATGAAATTAAATCCCAAAAAGAAGATGTCACCATTGAAGCCAGTCTGGTTTTAAAAAAAATTGATCAATTAAATCCTAACTCCAAAGGAATGGTTATCTTACTTTCTGAAAAAGGCAAGCAAATGGATAGTGTTTCCTTTTCAAGATGGCTTTATAATCATTTTGAAAAAACCGCTGGATCTCTTTTTTTAATCATAGGTGGATCGACTGGATTTGGAGAAGATCTCCTGTCTAAATCCAACGAAAAAATCTCCCTTTCTATGCTCACCTTTCCTCACAAAATGGCCCGACTTATATTGATTGAACAGCTCTATCGGGCCCAAACGATCAACACTAACCACCCCTATCATAAATAAGCAGTAAACCAATATACATTTTACCAAAATCATTTGAAGATATTGACCTCTTTCTTGCTACATGTTAAAAATACAGTAAATGATTTGGGAGTCCTTATGAATAAATTTTATGTAATATTTCTTGTATTAACTATTGCTGCATTAACTTCGTGCTCAGGAGGAGGAAGTCGGAACAAAGATGATAAAACAGAACGAAACACAGAACTATTAACTGGATCAAGCGAAGAAATTTTTAAACGAGTGGCTGATGCGATTGTTCAACAAAACTTTGCAGAAGTTAAACGCCTTTATGACGAAGTTGCAACGATCAGATTTAGATCCAGTTGCTTTAATCCAAAATTCGCTGATTCGATTTATTATAATCTAACTCTTCCGCAAATTGCCGCAATCTACGCAACAAACACCAATAACACTAATCCCGATACAAGTATTTTCAAATTCATTTTAGAACATACAGGTGATGGGAAATTTATCCATTATAGCTGCAATAACTCAATGTATCCAATCCATATCATCGCAGCGTATGGCCACTATTATGCGATGTCGATTCTTACTAAACATATAAAATACTATTCTGCCCCCTACCCAAATCCAATTCCTGACCAACCGAACCTTCCTCCTTACTTTACAACCAGTCCCTACCTTATTGAACAAATCCCTGATCCTTACGCATTTAAAGGAATCGATGTATATGCCCAACATGACGATGATTTTATAAAAACATCAATAAAAGATTACGAAGCACTAAAAATCAATCTCAATGGAGATTTTATAAAAAGAACACCTCTCTATACCGCCATATATTATAAACGCTATGATATAATTGATCTCTTACTGGACGAAGGAAATATCGGTTGCCCGATAGACTGGGAAATTATGGCAGATGTCGCTGACGATAGAGGTGGTTCTTCTGATCGAATCAAGCAAAAATGTAAAAACTAGAGCGGAATTGACAGAAAGTATTACTTTGTAATACTTTCTTTCTATGAAAGAAAAAAATCACTCCAAAGAAGTCATCACATTCAAAGTCGACTCCGATCTGGCAAAATATATTAAGTCACTCCCAAACAGTTCAGACTTCATTAGAGAGGCTGTTTTACAGGCCATGAAACACACTTGCCCGCTTTGTCGAGGAAAAGGCACTATGACTCAAGATGAGATGAATCATCTGAATACTTTTTTAAAAAGCCATTCCATTAATGAATGTACCAAGTGTAATGCCAACATTATCAAATGCAGGAAATAACATGAAAGTAATTTTATGCCTAATTAACTTTTTTTTAATCTATAACACCTACGCCCAGATCAACGTTATTACCAGCATTGAACCGATTACTTTCGTAGTGGAAGAAATCGGCAAAGATCTTGTGAAAACAACCACCCTTATCGGTCAGGGCAAAGATCCCCACACCTATACACCATCGCCTGAACAAATTAAAAACCTTGGCAGCGCCCAATTTTATTTTGCAGTTGGGGCTCAATTTGAATCGATAATTTTAACTAAAATAAAAAATCAAAAAAAACTAACTATTGTTATGCTGGATCAAAACTTCACTAAAAGAAAGGTGGAATCAGATCAAATGCATGAGCAACAAAGCAATCACCTACATCATGACAACGAACTTGATCCTCATATTTGGTTATCAAAAGATGCTATAAAAAATATGGCCCAAATAATTTCTTCCACTCTTTCAAAGCATGATCCTGGTAATCAGTCGAAATACCAAGCTCATTTAAAAGAATTTTTAAATGAGCTAAGTAAAGCTGTTAATCAGTCTCATCAATTATTAGCCCCGCTTAAAGGAAAAAAAGTTTTTGTTTTCCATCCTGCTTTTGGATATTTTTTGGATGAGTTTAATTTATTGCAAGAATCCATCGAACTCGAAGGCAAATCCCCTTCGCCCAGACATATTGTTAATATTATCAAGCAAGCTAAAGTAGAAAAAACAAAAGTCATTTTTGTTTCACCACAATTTTCGATCAAAGCCGCCCAAACGATTGCAGGAGGGATTAACGGTGAAGTTATTTCCATCAACCCTCTGGAAAAAAACATATTAAAAAATTATCTGAACATGGCTGCTGCCATTAAAAAGGCTTACGAATAAACCAATGAAAAAAAATATTATAGAAGTTGATAAACTAAATTTTGCTTATGAACGTGGACATATGAATGTTCTTGAGCAAGTTTCATTTAGTATTTCAGAAAATGATTTTGTTGGCATTATCGGTCCTAATGGCGGAGGCAAAACTACCTTAGTTAAAATTTTACTTGGTCTTTTGTCACCCCAGTCAGGAAGCGTAAAAATATTTGGAGCAATGCCAGGCAAGAATCCGCACAAAATTGCTTATCTTCCACAACAACTAGTTTTTGACCCTCAGATTCCAATTACGGTGGAGGAAGTGGTTTTGATGGGATGCCTTGGTCACCGCTTTATTGGCCTATACACTAAAAAAGATCATGAAAATGCTAAAAAAGCTATGATCAAAATGAATGTGCTCGAATATCAAAATGCTTTTTTCTCTTCATTATCAGGTGGACAAAAACAAAGAGTTTTAATTGCTAGAGCGCTCACTTGCCACCCGAAAATTTTAATTCTCGACGAACCAAGTGCCGGCATAGATACTCATCATGAACAAATTCTCTTAGAGCTTTTAAAGAATCTCAATGCCGAAATGAGTATCGTTATGGTCTCTCACGAATACCAATTCGTATCCTCCTTGGTTGATTATGTTATATGTATTAACAAGGATTCCCATATCCACTATCCACATGAAATAAATGAAAAAAATTTTCAAGATATTATTTCCAAAAAATATCAGTATGTGGCCCATGACCATGAGGTAAAAAGCAAATGATCCAATATTTTGTTGATATATTTAATCCTGATATGACTTTTCTTATGTATGCCACCTTGATTGGAATTTTTGCTTCCTTGGCTTTTGGCACCATGGGAACCTTTGTCGTAATAAAAAGAGTTAGCTTTATTGCCGGTGCTATTTCCCACTGCATCCTGGGCGGAATTGGTCTTGGAATGTATTTAAATCAAGTTCATCAAGTGACTTGGATGACTCCTCAAATCGGAGCGATTTTAATGGCAGTAGTTTCAGCTTTACTCATCGGTATTTTCACTATCTACTACAAAGAACGCGAAGATACTTTAATTGGGGCCTTATGGGCATTTGGCATGGCCCTTGGCTTAATTCTCATTTATTACACCCCCGGTTACACCGATCCAATGAGTTATCTCTTTGGCAGCATTTTGATGGTGGGATATGAAGATCTGATAACGGTTGTGGTACTTGATGTATTAGTTTTAACCACCACCATTTTATTTTTTAATAAATTTGTTTCCATTTGTTTTGATGAGGAATTTGCGAGGCTTCGAGGAATCAATACCAGATTTTACTACCTGCTCTTACTAATACTCATTGCAATAACGGTAGTCATGCTGATTAATGTGGTGGGTATTGTAATGATTGTTGCCATGCTTACGATTCCTTCCGGAATTGCTAGCGTCATATCCAAAAATATTAAAAGCATGATTATTTATTCCATTATTATTTCACTATTTACCATAATTGCAGGACTTTCTATAAGTTATCAAATTAATGCGCCTTCCGGTCCAGTTATTATTATTTTAAGTAGTATGATTTATTTTATTGCTGTTATATCTTTTAGAAAAAAAATTCTATAGTATAGAAATGATAATTTACTCAACCAGAAGATTAACCAAGTTGTAAAAAAGCATAATTACTGGTAAATTTTGATAAATTTTTTCACTTACATAAATGAATACAAAAAAACCAACTAAAGCCCCTTTTGACACACTTCTTGGTATTGGCCCTAAAGGCCTCAAGGTATATTCATCAAATTATGATAGTATAAAAAAATCAATAAAATCTGATCGTGATTCCTTTAGAAGTTATTTTGATAACATCTGGATGGGATTCAAATGGCAATGTGTGGAGTTAGCTAGAAGATGGATGTATCTTAACACTGGTTACACTTTTGAAGATGTGCCTATGGCCTATGATATTTTCAAACTAAAAGATATTAAAAATCCCCATACCAAAACTTCGGACACATTACCTCTACACTCATTTAAAAATGGCTCCCAAAGGCATCCTGAGCCTGGCTGTTTACTTATTTGGGACGAAGGAGGACAATTCGAAGTTACTGGTCACGTGGCCATTGTCACTGAAGTACTTGATGATAAAATTAGAATTATTGAACAAAATGTAGATGATACCATCTGGGTTGAAAATCAAAATTATTCCAGAGAATTAAAAGCAGTTATTGATCAAGATGGTGGTTATTGGATAAAATGTGAATGTGAAAAAGCCAAAATACTTGGTTGGGTAATTCAGACCCAAGATGCCTCCTATAGCGAAAAACCCTCAAGTATTAATCCCACGTTGTTAAACATAATATTAAGAAGAATTCCTGAAAATAATCAATCGTCTCACTCATGGTTAAACGTCGCCAATGAAGATGAAAATGTTTATGTCAAAGTGATGAATGGACATAAATTAACTAGCTCAGACGAAGATCAGTATAAATTTTTATGTATATCAAAATCGGCAGAACAGGAACTTAAGCGGGTCAGCAATGAATTACACATGATGTTTCTTCGAACGACTGACCATATTATGAGTAATCCTGATTTACTTTCGCATTTTTCAATTCCACCAATTATTTGGCCCAAACTGCAAAAATCATGGAGTAGCCAATACAATCAAATGATTACTGGTAGACTTGATTTTACGATGTCCAATCAGGGTCTTAAAGTTTATGAATATAACGCTGATTCAGCATCTTGCTACATGGAATGCGGTAAAGTTCAACTGAAATGGGCCGATCACTTTGGTTGCGATATTGGAAATGGCACAGGAGAAAGATTACAACCTGACCTGGTTGCCGCTTGGAAAAGAGTAGATGGTAGTCACATAGTCCATTTACTGTATGACGATAACCCCGAAGAAACCTATCATACCCTTTTTATGAAAGAATGTATTGAACTAGCCGGTTTTACCTGCAAAGCAATTTGCGGTGTTGATGCCTTCTCTTTTGATAAAAATGGCAACATAGTGGATGCTGATGGCACTAAAGTTAAAATAATCTGGAAAACGTGGGCCTGGGAAACTGTGCTTGAACAATTGCGAAATGCAAATATCGAAGATTGTGAAAATCTTGATAATTTTCTTGAGCAAAGAAGAACTCCACTTCACTCTCCGAAACTTTTTGATATTCTTCTACATGAAAAAATTCAAATATTCGAGCCTTTCTGGACAATTATTCCCAGCAACAAAGCGGTATTACCCATACTCACTGAACTCTATCCTGATCATCCCAACCTTCTAAAAAGTAGCTTTGATTTTAATGAAGATCTATTTAAAGATAGCTACGTCATTAAACCAATTTCAGGAAGATGTGGAGAAAATATTAAAATCGTTAAAAAAGATGGTGATATTTTATTCAACACTGACGGGCAATTTGATAAGAAAAATTATATTTTTCAGGAATATTTTTCGCTACCCAAAGTAGATGATAAAAACATCCAAATTAGCACCTTTATAGTGTTCCATCACTACGCAGGATCTTGTGCCAGAACAGATCCTTCCCTAATCTTAACCAGCGCCAGTGACATTCTTGCTCTTAGAATCATTGATGACTGGGAGATCTTAGCTGACCACAAGCTGCCATAATATCATGGCCTCGACTTGCTCTTATCATCGTTCGAAGTCTTAACCTGACCAACAGTTGTTTAAATTGTTCCACTTCTGTTTGGGTTGGTCTTATAAATTCTGTTCCTTTATAAGGGTTAAATGGAATAATATTAACAATCGACTTAAGTTCTCTTATAAGCGTAAATAAATGATTGGCATCATCCATTTGATCATTAAAATTTTTTATCAGCAAATACTCAAAAGCCAAATACTGTTTCTTTGCCAGCGGAAAATTTTTTACCACGTCAATAATATCACCAATCGGATATTTTTTATTAATAGGCATTATTTGGCTTCTTTTTTCGTTAATGGCGCTATGAAGAGAAATTGCCAAATTAATCGGAGGTAGTTCCAAAAAGCGTTTTATACCAGGAAGATATCCTGCGGTAGATACCGTTATTTGTCTCGGACCAAGTTTGATTCCATCGGTCTGCATAAAATATATGATACCTTCTTTAATTGCTTCAAAATTATCAAGCGGCTCACCTTGACCCATAAAAACGATATTTGCCGTCGCAATAGTTTTTTTATGTTCCAATAGATAATGCCAAGCACGTAGATACTGATCAATTATTTCCGTGGAAGTTAAACTTCTTTGAAACTGCTGTTTGCCGGTTAAACAAAAAGCACAATTAAAACGACATCCCACCTGAGACGATAAACAAAGCGTATATTTTTTTCGGAAGGGTAACGCCACGGTTTCAACACAGTGGCCATCAGAAAGCCTATAAAGCATCTTCATCGTACCATCAATGGAGTGCTGTACTTTTTCCAGGCTAGACATAATCAATTAAGGGTGAATCCAACTATTATTAATTTTGAAAACAACTTTGCGCAGCTTTTTGTCCAGATTATATCCAACAGTTGGAAGGTGTCCATCTTGAGGGTATAAGAGCGTAAACATTTTATTGGTAATGGGAAAGAAAACCCCCTGATCAGTTTTTTTGTAAAATATAATATCTTTGACCCGGTCTTCTTTTTCTTTAATCAATTTATTAATAGGATGATAGTAAACAAGTTCCTCACCACTAATCATAATTTGCAAATCAATATATTTAAAATGAGATTCATAAAGTCCATCTGTAAAAAGACGAGGGAGATAGGTGGATGTAATCGCCAAAATGTTATCATCCTCTATATGAAATTTTTTATCTTCTATTGGCGGAGTTTTTAAAAAAGATAAGATTTTCTGAGATACTAGACTTGGTAAATGCTTATTTAAGTTATCCAGATGATCGTAAATCATAAACGTCCCGTGTTTAAGAGTAAGAGCATGAGCAATCAGACACCACACTATACTCCTTATATGACCTAGTTTTCAAGATAGACGAATAAAATCGATCATGTTAGTTTCACCTATTATTAAATTAATAGGATATTATGGAAAAGAAAAAAGACAAAAAAGTAAAAAAAACAGTCAAAACCATTGAAAAGAGTAAAGATACAGGCAAAACCGTCTACATTGGAAATCTAAACTATAGACGAGACGAAGAAGGGATCAAGTTTCTTTTTTCCAAATTTGGCAAAGTTAAATCCATTGAAATTATGATTGATCCTGATAGCGAGAAGAAGTTAGGCTATGCTTTTGTCCGCATGTACCGAACTTCTGAGGCTCTTTTGGCCATTAAAGCACTCAATGGAAAAATTGTTGATGGAAGAACTTTAAAAGTCAGTGAGGCAAATGATCGTTTTACTGAAAAAGCACCTCTACCCAAGAAAGAAATCAAACCAGTTGCACCGAAGAAAGCACCAGTTAAAAGAAAGAAAAAAACCGGTAATCTACATAAACTCTTTGAATACCTGAAACAAAAGTAACCTCTCAAATTAAGGATCTTTTTGTGGGACTTAACTTTATTGACCTATTTCTCATCGCAATCGCACTTTCCATGGATGCCTTTTCAGTCTCTATGAGTTGTGGCATCAAACTAAAAAAAAATAATTACCCTAAATTTATAAAAATCTCTCTAGCCTTCGGAACGTTTCAAGCAATCATGCCCCTAATTGGTTACTATTTCTCTAACACCTTTCTAAAAAACTTTTTGGATAGCTACACTAGTATCTTAACCTTTAGTGTCTTTTTTTTACTTGGCTTAAAAACATCCTACGATTATTTTTCAAAAGAAAATACTGAGCAAATAAAATACTGCACATGTGAGGGTTATAAATGCCTAACAACACTTGCAATTGCTACCAGCATTGATGCTTTTTTAATAGGCTCAGTCCTAGGTCTTGCGCACACCAAGCTGGTTTTTCCACTCATACTTATTGGTATTGTAACTATTATGAATTCTTATCTGGGTTGTCTATTAGGAAATAAGGCCATTAGTAGATTAAAACAAAAATCTACTTTAGTAGCCGCATTAATACTTTTTTTACTGGCCTTTAAGTCTCTTTTTTAACTTATTTGAAAAGCGCCTGATATAACTACACCTCTGACATAACCCCTCTACCAACATCCCTTGATTAAATCCCTGCTTTATTAGGTTAGCTCGACTAGTTCTCAAAATATTTTCAAGAGGTTCATATAAACAATTTCCAAGTGACATAACCCCGTCCGTATCTAAACAACAAGGTATGACAGTTCCGTCCGCCAAAATACCAATATGATCAATGAGCCCTTTACATTGTCCAACACTACCCAAACAAACCCCCTCCTCAGAAGGCCACTCAAAACGTGAGTCAAAATGCAGGTATAATCGATTCCAAATACGTTTAGATTTAATTCCACCAACATCCACTTCCCGCTTAATCATAAGATCAAAATATTTTTCAACTATATTAAAAACTTCTGTATTGTCATCGTTTTTATCCCCTTGGTTCCAAAGTCTTAAATTAAAATACAACTCAGGACGTAAAAGACTCCCTTTCTTGATAAAATCTAGGATCGGCAAAAGATACTCCTTTATTTTTTTATCAGCATAATTGTCCATATATGCCTGAATGGAAAAATTCATTTGCCTTAGAGCTGTAGATTCAAGCAATTCCTTCTCAAATCGATTAAGCAACACTCCATTGGTAGTCAATTGCACGCTTACCTGCATCTGCTCACATAAATGCATAATCTCCAAAAAATCTGGATGTAACAACGGCTCTCCAGTAACATGTAGACAAATTTCTTCAGTCAGTGGGGCGACCTGTTTCAAAATATGATGAAACTCATTGGTACTCATTGATTTTTTTTTATGTTTAGTTTGCACGCAAAAAGAACAATTGAGATTACAAATATTGGTGATTTCGATATATATTTTTTTAAGCATCTATGCATAATTTAGCAAATTTTATAGGTGTTAATCTAGTGGTTTCGGTCTTTATTTGCATAAAATAAACTCGAAGATGTTGCCAAGACCATTAAGCAAAGCAAAAGGTTGCTAATGATTTTCCATTGTCATTTCGATTTTTTCAAATAAAATGCATGTTATCTGGTGAGTGAGTGAGCAGCTTATTTATGCAAAGACTTAGATTATTAGCTTCTAAAATCATGGAAATTTATGATGAGTCTCACGACTTTTTTCAAGCTTTTCAACAAAAAACCGGTTTAACTTGCATACCTGATTGTGGAGAATGTTGCCTCAGTACCGAAGTTAGCGCATCAATCTTAGAGATGATTCCTACTGCTTTGGATTTATACGACCAAAAATTGGCTGAAAAAGTTTTAGATACTCTTGAGCAATTAAACGAAACTAGTCACTGTATTTTTTATATTAAGCTTTCGGAAGATGGCAAAAAGGGAAGATGTTCCAATTATAAGCACAGGCCTTGTGTATGCCGATCCTTCGGTGCAGCGGCTGTGAAGAATAAAATCGGTAAAAATATTCTGAGTGTATGCAAAGAAATAAAAAAACAAAAATCAATAGATTTTGATCAAATAACTTTAGATTGCGCTCCAATTATCGGAGAATTCTCAAACAAAATCTTATTAATGGAATGTTCAGATAACACTAAGATAAAACCAATCAATCAAGCACTTAAGCAAGCTTTGATGTATGTATTAAGTGCTAGCGCCTACATCGAACTAACCATATAATCAATCAATTAGGTTTTACTATTGTCGTTTCCTTTTTATCTACTTGGGATTGGATTGGTTCCTGTTTAAAAAATTTGGAATATTTATCGCAAAGTTCGATGGTTCCCTTAAGCATTTTTATATTTACATCCAGGGTATCCAATAAATTTCCTCGCCGACCATCATCCTCAACAGCTTTCTTGATTTTACCAGGCAAATCCTGATCTGTGTCCAAGTGATCGTAACTATTTTTAATAAGTTCAATATCAGTTGTATCATTAACAAAATTTTCTATATCCTTAAAAGTGTTCATACAGTTATTATGAAAAGCTTCAATCTTATTTATTTTATTATTAAGAGCTTGTGCTATTTCACAGCGTTTTGCTGTTGCGGAACCACAACCTCTGGACGTTGAGTATAGACCTCCTTCAAAAACATTGCATTCGGTACGAATAACTAAATTTCCTTCGGTATCGAATAATGAAGTCATTCCAATGATAATTTTCTCCTTGTAATCAGTAAATTTGCTATACCAACTTCGTGGAGTAAGGTGCCATTCCGTGATACGAGAATACTGATTATTACCACCCATATATTTATCTATGCTCAGTTTATAAGAATTATCTTTTAATTTATAACTGCCACTATCAATATCAAACTTCATTTGATCTCTGACCTCTTTTTGGGGGATCAGTTTCCCCTCATTATTTTTGTCATTTTCAAATAACTCCGTTCTAGATATGAATTCCAAAGGTTCTATGGCCAAAAGATTTGAGGCTGTAAGAAGTATCAATAAAATTTGAACCATTAATTTCTGCATAAAAGATTTCCCCCTTTAAACACATTCATTAATAGTAGCTTGGAAAAAAATTTTTTTCTATATCATTGGAAAGTAAAACCAGGGAGAAAGTGACTTAGTAAAAAAACGGTCATAGCGCACAACGCAACGGGTCACGAGATTTCACCAGTTAGAAATAATTTTTATAATCTAGTATTTTCCCCAACAGATGTATTATTATTAGTTGTTTCGTTTTTTTGCTTTTTAACAGAAATTTAGATTCACAATTTTTAGGAGATAGACATGAAAAGATTATTGGCAATGCTTCTTATCACTTTATTAAGTCTAAGTGTGTTTGCAATGGAAGAAACTACTACAGAAGAAGAACCCTCACCTGCACCAACCCCCTCATACGACAGCTCTTCCAGCCCGGAGACCATCTCTATAGATGAGACTTATGATTCTTCCGAAAATACTGAATACGATAGTGATAATTAATTATAAAAAAGGCTCCAGAAGGAGCCTTTTTTATATGTAGTTTTTAACTGATAAAATTAGTCGATTCCCTTCTTTCTTCTCGTACCCGCAGACTAATACCTCATGATACAATTCTTTGGTGAGCTTTTTGCCAACGTCATCCATCTCTATTTCGTAAACCTTAGCGTCAGTTTTAAGTGAGATTCCCGCACTCAGATTTCCTGGCTCAGTAGGAATAACCTTACCTGATATCTGGCTCATTTTGGGGGGAGCCGCTATATCTGAGACTTTCTTTTTATTTGGTCTTTTCTTTTTGCCATCTTTTTGCAAACGGGCCTTGGAAGAGTCAGTAACTTCATACTCATCATCCCAATCAAAAGAAAAATCCAGATCTTCATCAAATTCAATCATACTCAGTCTCCCCTTTTCATCAGGTATATACTATAAAAAACACACCATCATGCCAAGAAATGATCAATACGTTTCTTATTTTTTATGACATTTTTTAGTCGCCCTGCCAGTGAACGTATTTATATTAAATATTACATTAATAAAAGCACAAAAAAAAAATTTGTCCACAAATCTAACTTAATTATTTTCTTTTTTTTTCTTTGCAACAAGCTTAAAAAAAGATAAACGTAAACCAAGATGCTTTATGAACAAGATTCCACTTCAAACAAAAATTATCGATCAAAAATTCCCCTATTCTACGAGGTTTAGATGAAAATTGCATTTATCTTCAATAAACAAAGAGATAATAAAACCGAAGAAGCTGAATTCGATACCCCAGAAGTCATAGATTCAATTACGGCAGGGCTTTCAAATAATGGACAAAATGAAGTTTTCCAAATCGAGATGACCAAAGATGGTTCTTGGGTTGGTGAACTTAAGAAAGTAGCTCCCGATTTAGTTTTTAATACCGCTGAAGGCTTCTATGGAATTGGCAGAGAGTGCCTGGCTCCCATTAATTTTGATCAATTGAAAATTCCTTATGTAGGAAGTGGTCCCTATGCTTGCTTCTTAACTTTAGATAAATTTTTAACCAAACAATTAGTTGCCTCAAAAGGAATTCCAACTCCGGATAGTTACTTCATCTCCGATAAAAAAGAATTAAAAATTATTGTAAAGGATCTCCAATTTCCGGTTTTTGTTAAGCCTAATTTTGAAGGCTCAAGTAAAGGTATTTCATCCAGGTCAAAATGCGAAAATGTTGAAGAGTTACTGTCTTACGCAGAGGAATGTCTTAAGGAGTATCCAGAAGGTATTTTAGTTGAAAGATATATTGAAGGTAAAGACGTTGTCGTCCCCTACATTCACGGAATAGGAAATAATGGCATCCTAGAAGCTGTGGAATATTCCGGACCTAAATATAACGGCGAATGGATTTATGATTATGATTTAAAAAATATTTTTGATGAAAAAGTAGGGGTTATCTGTCCTGCCAATATTGACGAAGGTAGCAAGAAAAAAATCACCACTTACATGCGAAAGATAATTCAAGTTCTCGCTATTAATGACTTCGGCCGGGCTGATTTTCGAATTACGCCAACAGGCGATGTTTTCTTTATTGAATTCAATGCTCTCCCGAGTTTACAGCCCCGATCAGGTATTTTTGAAGCTACTCAACTTTTAAACATGGATTACACTTCAACTATTCAATCTATTGTTAGTGCGGCTATCAAAAGACTAAAACTTAAAACGAGTAGACTTACCTCTGCTCGAAAAATTGTTAAACGTGATCCTCGAGTGGCATTGGTTTTTAATCTCAAAAGAAAAACACATTCTGATTATGACTACGAAAATGAAGCGGAATTTGATTCAGAAAACACAGTCAATGCCATCAAAAACGCTATTGAAGCTAACGGATATGAAACCCTCTTAGTTGAAGCTGATCGAAATCTATCCCAAAATTTAATTGAAAAAGAAATTGATATTGTTTTTAATATTGCGGAAGGAATCAATAAACAAGCCCGTGAAGCTCAAGTCCCTGCTATTTGCGACTTACTTAATATTGAGCACACCGGGAGCGATGCTTCCTGCTTAGCCTTAACGCTAAACAAATCAATTACCAATCGATTAATGGCATCTGAAGATGTTCAAGTTCCCAGGTCTAAAATTATTGATTTGCCAGTTGGCAAAATCAATCACAATCTCCATTTTCCAGTCATAGTTAAACCTAATATGGAAGGTACCTCAAAAGGAATATATGACAGTTCAGTTGTAGATACCGATGAACAATTAACCGCAAAAATTCATGAACTTGCAGAAAAATTTAAATCTCCACTATTATGTGAAGAATATATAGAAGGCAGAGAGCTTACCGTTGGTGTGGTCGGTGATTCAAACCCCAAAGTACTGGGTATTTTAGAAATTGAATTTAAAAAAGGAAGATCAAAATATCCCGTTTATACCTTCGAAGCAAAACAACTTGAAAACCAACTGGACAACGAAGTATTTAAAATGTGTTGTCCTGCTAATATTGATCGGAATTTGAACAAAAAAATCACCACGTTTGTAAAAAAAGCTTTTAAGGTTGCTGGTTGCCGAGATATCGCCAGGATCGACCTTCGAGTTTCCAACGAGGGCGAACCCTATTTTATTGAAATTAACCCGCTTCCAGGACTATCACCGGGCTTTAGCGATCTCACCATCATGGCCGAGAAAATGGGAGTTAAATACGAACAATTGATCGGGCATATAATTAAGCCTGCAGTAAGACGCTGGCGTAAATCCATGCAAAAAACCAATATATAATTTTTGTCTTCCACTTTGAAATATTACGATTAAGGGATGTATGAAAAAATATTTTTCGATGTTTATATCGGTTTTTTTAACGTCAATTTCAGCAGCTGATTTACCCAGCAATGGTTGTTTGCTTGAGGCTAAATACCTCTATGATGAATGTATAAAAAGAAGAAATACTTCAGCTGTAAAATGGGATAGTGCCGGTAGTATTGAAAATGGTTGCCAGTTAGAAGTAACGAAAATAAAAGACCAATGCCTCAAACAATATAACTATCAAAAAGGTGAATACCAAGTCACCGCGGTTTCTGATATATCCCCCAATATTCCTATTTTAATTCCAAGTTCAGCAACTTTGAATTCAAATACCTCCCGAAATGCCCAGAACTGTTCCTTTAAAAGTCTACTAGAGAGAATTTATCAAAGGACTAAAACCAGTAAAGAACAAATCTCTATAAGACAAAGTTACCTAACCAACCTGGAAAACCAAAATTTTTCTGAATCAATTCTTTCACTAAATAAAATTGAAGAAAAAATCATAACCCTCGATGAAAATTATATACCTCTAAAAAATTCTTACGAAACCTCAACCACACCTCAAGTAGATAATTTCATAAAAATATTAGGATACGGATCAAATAAAAATATTGCTGATCCTTCTATAACCATGACGATTGATGAACTTGTACAGCTTAATTTAAATGAACGAAAAAATGCAGATGATTTTATTTTGCAAATTGAGACCATCAAAACCCCTTTAGAAAATTTATTTGTACTTATTCAAGCCGAAATTGATGCCAGAGAACTTCTTGAAAAAAATAAAGCTAAATCTACCGAGAATTTTTCCAACACGTTAAAAGACAATACTTTAAAAACTATAAATCTAGCTGACAATTTCAATGTACTTTTAAAAAACGATACCCCTACATTTTCAGGTACACAAGCAATTACCTTATATCCAATATCCGAAGATGATGTTTCCGAGATGGTAAAGAACTTGCATCTTTTGGCTTTAGTGTCAGGAAAGGCCATGCATCTTTTATCTGAACGCAATCAAGCTCTCGTCGCTCCCTCTTTTTCGCTTTCTGTTTCAACTGATGCACTTTATCTCGCTGAGGAAGTAAAATTCCGCAGTGATTATGTTTCTAACATAATTGATTTTGATGAATGTGCAAAATGCAATGACTTGGCAAACCCGGATAATCAACAAGAAAGCCATTTAATCAGAAGTCTGCTATTAAGTATGCAAGCCTCTATTTTAGCAGCTAGGTTTTCAGAATCCAGAGAAACCCTCTTAGAGATGAATGCGTGGAATCATCTATTCACCGATCAAGAAAAAAATATCCGCGAAACCAAAATTAGAATCTTCACCGAACTATTAAAGACCTCCAATATGCTTAAAAATGTGGCCAGCTTAAAAATGGAACATGCAAGGGCATGGAAAAAATTAACCGATTTAATTGAAATTAGAACTCAGACTTGCGTGGGCGTTATTTCCCCTACCCCCATACCTATCGCAACACCTACAATTAACCCAATAGCAAATTGCCCTGCCAATGCAAATTCTATTTTATTAGAAGCCCAAGCTCAACAAAAAGTTGTAGATTCATACCAGGCCACTGCAAAAGATCAACTTACTTTTTTTGCAACGAGTGAGGCTAAAATTAAAGCTCAACTAAGCGATGCTCAATCATTTGGAAACGTCAAAATTCAAGCCAGTACTATTTCCGACCTACCGTCTAACTCCACGCTGAGCATAGCT
>Ga0208957_1000100_pt1 | contig 71707 bp, 95 predicted proteins | sample RifOxyA1_FD_184029 | JGI IMG/M metagenome (GOLD analysis project Ga0208957, IMG submission 184029) | Groundwater microbial communities from Rifle, Colorado - Rifle Oxygen_injection A1 (SPAdes) | ecosystem: Environmental > Aquatic > Deep subsurface > Groundwater | place: Rifle, Colorado, United... | reverse complement strand
ATTATTTTTCTTGGACTTTTCACACCAACCAATAAAGCTTGGGGAGGTTTTATTTATTTAGGAATTGGAGCAGTTATTTTAATTGCGGTTTTAGTGCAGTCTGCGGGAGCTACTGGTTGGTATACTGGTTATTGGTGGTATGATCATTGGCCAAAAGTAATTGGTGCGGTGGTTATTATTGCAATCTTTGGAATTATCTTTGGGGCAAAAGATAATACTGTTGCTGAAACGCCAATGATGAAAATACTAAAAAATATTTGAGTATGATTTTTTAGAAATATTTTTATTTTTTATGAGAAGTTTTATGTTTTGCAACTTTGCCGAATGAATCTTCAATCATGTTAATTTCTTTTTTCATTGTATCTAAATTTTTTCCATAGGAACCAACTTCTCTTAGAATATCAATTTGTAATTTGTCAATCACATTTTCCATTCTTTTTAATCTGTTTTCAATATTTTCTAATTTTGATTGAGAGATTGTTTTGAATTCTATAACTTCATTTAATTTTTTTTCAGTTTTTCTTATTTTTTCCATGAAGACTTGTTCTGCGATTTCAATTGTTAAACTTGAGTTTCCTCCAGAAGAATAGGCTTGTTGTGGGGGAGCAAAACTTTCTTGGTATGAATCGTCTTCGGGATAAGCATCTTGAGTTTGAGGTGCGTATAAATCTTCCTCCTCTGGTTCGTAAAGTGCTTCATTCATTTGGGGTACATCTTGTTCTTCCATTTCTTCATCTCCTTTTATTGCGTTTTTTATTTGAGCTTGATTTAAGGCGTCGGTTATTTCTCTCGGAGAAATTCCCTGTTGCGTTAATTCAGATGTGATTTGCTCTTCGGGAACGCCCCGGTTCTGCATATCCATCACATCTTTCAAAACAGTCATTGTAATATTACGTTTCTTTTGTTTTTTAACTTTTCTAATTAATCACTTTCTAATTGTTTGAACATTCTTGCTTGTTTTGCAAGTATTTCTAAATCTTCCTTCCTTGCGAATTTCGAAAACTCGCTCGATGCAGTTTCTAAAAACGAAATAAGTTTTTCCATATTCTGTTTGAGTATTTCAATTTCTTTTTTCATCTCGAGCATTTTTTCTCCCATGTGCTCTTTAGTTTCCAAAAGATTTTGCCCGATGAGTAAAAGTCGGTCCTTGATGATTCTTTGTTTTTCTTCTAAATCTCTTAATTGCGAATTTGGGTCTCCGTATGATTGCCCAGAATAATCGTCACCTTCTTCCATGATTGATTAAAGTTTAATTAGTTTAAATTTGTTGTGTTTTGATTTGCACACAAAATAATTTAAACTACATCTTCTTTTTTTAAATATGCAATTTGCTGATGGTACGCCTCTGTATTCTCATGAGGTTCAAAGAGAGGGAGGGGAAGATGTTCTTTATGTCAACTATTTAGGTGCGCCTTTTGTTCCGGGGCTTTCGGATTATCCTGATGTGATGAGTCGGACGATTGACGCGCTGATTGAAAATCCGAATGTTTCGCGAGTGGTTTTTGTTCAGCAGAAAAATTATAATTATGATTTCGAGGAGACTTCTCTTCTTTTGGATCTTGCGACGCTTTACGTTTTTTTTATTAAACAGGAACAGATTTTGTTGAAGTCTAAACTGGTTACGAATAATGAATATGCTTTTTCTAAAAGGTATAACGAAGTTTTTACTTTTCTTTCTTTGTTGAAACAGGACCCGATAATGGCGTATTCGGATTTGAAGAGAATGATTATCGAGGCGAAGATCGAATTAGATAGAATTGAATTTAATTTTAAATCTGACCAAATAAATTATATTTCTTTTCTTGAGAGAATTTTTGAAACGTATTCTAATTCTAAATTTGTGAAAAAGATTTCTTCTTATCTTGGTTCTTATAAATATGGGGACAGAGAAATCTATCATAAAATTTTCAAGCCGGATGTTATTCCGAATTTTACTTTTACGAGGTTGGTTTCGAATCTTCCGGATGATGCGGAGATTATGGACCAGTATAAAATTTCAATTAATAGTTACGATGAATCTTTGGTTACTATTTTGAAAAAGAAAGATGAGTCGAAATTGATTTATCATCTTGTTCCGCCGGAGAATTATTTGAGCGAGGAACAGAATATGTTGTTGAATTTAGCGAGGAGCGTTTTGATTGAGCATCAGCCGAAGGCGGAAGAGTTTACGGACACGGAAAGGACGCGACAGGTTTTTTTTAATATTTCAAAAGATTTGTTACAGGATTTGGCGAACACGAAAAAAATTAATATTGATTTTAATACTTTGAATAAGTTGGCGACGATTTTGGTTCGGCACACGATTGGATTTGGAGTTATTGAGGTTTTGCTTCAGGATAAAAAATTGCAGGATATTGTTTTGAATGCGCCGATTCCGCAGACGAATATTTTTTTGAGGCATCAGGATTTTGACGAGTGTTCAACGAATATTTTGCCGAGTCAGGAAGATGTTGATTCTTGGGCGGCGAAGTTTAGAATGATTTCTGGGCGTCCGCTTGATGAGGCGAATCCGATTTTGGATACTCAGTTGGAGATTGGAAAATTGCGGGCGAGAATTGCGGTTATTCAAAATCCGCTTTCTCCCGACGGGTTGTCATATGCGATTAGAAGACATAGGGAGAGTCCGTGGACTTTGCCATTGTTTGTGAAAATTGGAATGATTAATTCTTTGGGCGCGGGTTTGCTTAGTTTTTTGATTGATGGTGCGAGGACGATTTTGGTTGCGGGAACAAGGAGTTCAGGTAAGACGTCTTTGTTGGGAAGTTTGCTTTTGGAAATTGTTCCTAAGCATAGAATAATTGTTATTGAAGATTCTTTGGAGTTGCCTGTTGAGGCGTTGAGGAAATTGAAATATGATATTTTGAGAATGAAGGTTCGGTCGGCGTTGTTGAAAACGAGTGCAGAGGTTTCTGCGGAAGATGGAATTAGGACGAGTTTGAGATTGGGAGATAGTGCGTTGATTATTGGTGAAGTTAGAAGTGCGGAGGCGAAGGCATTGTATGAAGCGATGAGAGTTGGAGCTTTGGCGAACGTTGTTGCGGGAACGATTCACGGTGCGTCGCCTTATGGTGTTTTTGATAGAGTTGTAAATGATTTGGAAGTTCCAGCGACGAGTTTTAAGGCGACGGATATTATTGTTGTTTGTAATCCTGTGAAATCTCCAGATGGTTTGCATTCTTTTAGAAGAGTTGTTGGAATTTCTGAAGTTAGAAAACATTGGACGAAGGATCCTGTTGTAGAAGGCGGGTTTGTTGATTTGATGACTTATAATGTTGAGACTGACGATTTGGAGCCGACGGACGATTTGATTAATGGAGATAGCGAGATAATTAAGGATATTGCGGCGAGTGTTAAGGGTTGGGCTGGAAATTGGGACGCGGTTTATGATAATATTTTATTGAGGGCAAAGATGAAAAAAGAAATTGTGAAAGTTGCAGAGGAAGTTGGCGACGCTTCGATTTTGGAATCTGAGTTTAATACTTTAGCGAATCACATGTTTCATATTTTTTCTGAAGAAGTAATTGCAGAAAGAGATTTGCCGTTGAGTGAATATGTTTTTCCTTTGTGGAAGAAGTGGTTGGATGCCGAAATGCGAAAGAGACTTGGTTAGTTTAGTTTCTTTTTCATAATCTCTTCGTTAAATGAGTTCTTATGTACGGACGTACACCGCGAACTCATTTGCCTCGATCTTATAAAAAATAAATCTAAACTTGGGGGAGGGAAAGATCTTTAAGAGCATGCTTCTTCGTCTAAGAATTCATATACGATGTCTGCAAAAACATGAATCTTATAGCACATTTGACTTATTTCGGAATAATTTATTTTTATTTTTATAGGTAAATCATGCACTAAAGAATGTCTTAGATTTAAAATCTTTTTTAAATCTTCTTCAAAATTTTTTTCTAAGAAGACTTCTTCATCATTCCTAATTATTTTTCTTTTTTTTATTTCTTCTAAAAAATCTTTATTTATTAAAATGTTAAATATTTTTTTAATAGTTTCTAAATTTTGAAAATTAAATTCCATTGCTATCCATTCTTCAGCACTCCAATTATTTTTTTTTAATTTTTTCATACAAAATAAAGATTTCTTCTAAAGTGTATGCATCGTTTTTTATATTTGAATATTTATCTAATGATATTTTCAATTTATCTTTTTTTGAAAAGAAAATAAACGATTCTCTTAAAAAAACTTCTAAAAGTGTAGTTAGGGAGATTATTTGTTGTTTGTAAATCTCGTGTATCAATTTAGTATCTTTTATGTTCTGATTTGAGAAATCAATTATCTTTTTTATGGTATAGAGTTTTTCATGGAAGATATCCCATGGATTACTATATTTTCTCCCAATTCTATTTGTAAAAAGATTATGCATCTTTTTACATTTAAATTCTAATCTTTCCTTTTTCCCCATTATTCTTTTTTATTATTTAATATTTTTAAAACTTTATTAATCACAATTTCCCAATTTCTTTCAAAATATCTTTTCCTTCTTCAGTAATTACAAAAAATTTTCCTTTGACTGCCTTAGGGTTTAAACATTCAATTAATTTTTTGGAGTTTAATTCTTTTAATGTTTTGCTGATGTGGGTTTTGTTAATGTTTGTTTCTTTGCTAATGCTCGAGGGAGTTTTTGGATTCTCTAAATTTTTTAAAACCTTTTTTCTGTATTCGCTGGAAATTATAAATCCAATATCTTCCCAATTAGTTTCTTTATTCATACAATATTGTTACCAAAAGGTTTATATAGGATTATTTACATAATTGTTACATTATAGTTACAATTTAAAATGGTTAAAAAGAAAGAAGAAAAAATTAAGAAAGAAGGATTATCTGGTTGGCAAATTATTTTAATTATATTTGGAATAATTGGAGTAATTGTTTTAGTTGGAGGTTTTGTTATTACAGGGAATGTAACTAATAATTTTTCATCAAATTGTTATGATAAAGAAGTTCCTTATGAAGAACAGGAAGAATATTTGAAAACTGAATATTATGATGAGACTGTACCTTACACAGAAGAAGTTTGTGAAAGCAAATATCTTCAGTATAACAAAGAGAAGGGTTCTTGTACCAATAGGGTTGATAATTTCTTTGCAAATGACGAGCCTGCAAAATATTCTTGTACAATTATAAATTTAGATGAGGAAGGAGGAAATTTTGGAATGCGTATGGGATTTATCCTTCCAGATGGTTCTACTTTAGAAGAAACTCAAACTAAATATATTTATTCACAAGGAAGTGAAATATTTGTTGTTGAAAGAGATGTAAGTATTCAAAATTGTTTTTGTGTTGAGGATATTCCTACAAAGCAAGTTTGCAGAGATGTTATAAAATATAAGGATGTTCAAAAATCTAGAGAAGTCACGGCGTACAAACCTGTTACAAAATATAAAACTGAAGAAGTTTGCGAATAATTTTAAATTTCAAAACATTTATAAATCTGTGTTTACACAGAATATTATGGCAAATATAACTTTAGCAATTCCAGATTCTTTGCACGAAAAATTGAAAAGTCGTTCTGAGATTAGATGGAGTGAGGTGATGAGACAGATGTTACAGCGAAAAATTGAGCAATTAGATGAAGTTGATAAGATTCTTGAGAAGAGTAAGTTTACGCAGAAAGATGTTGAAATTATTGGAAGAAAAGTGAAAAGAGGAATTGCAAAACGTCATGGTTTAAAATAAGTTAAATTTTTATACTCTCTTCAATTAATTAATTTATGAAAAACTTGTTGATATTTTTGATAGTTAGTGTTTTTTTAATAAGTTTTGTTAGTGCGGTTGAGACGAGTTATATAATTGTTAATGATGTTGTTTTGGCGGAGCACGATTTTGGAAGTGTTCGTGATTTGGAGTTGAGAATTCCGTATGATGCGAGGACGATTGAAGTTAATGTGAATTATGATTTGGAAGAATTTGGCGAGTATAAAATTGTTAAAATAAATTCTGGGGAGAATGTTGTTGTGAAATATATTACTGAGTCGATGATTGATAAGTCTGCGGGTGATTTTTATTTTATTGCGAAGAATTATTTTGATGAGCCGCAAAATGTTTTTTTGACTTTGCCTGATTCGGCTATTTTAGTTGAGAAGGGTTTGGTTTTTCCAGATGTCGATGAAATAAATAGTGATGGTCGAAGTTTGATTTTGGAGTGGGATGATTATTCCAATAGTCAGATTGTGGTTAATTATGAAATTCCTGGTTCAGATAATCTTGTTTTTTATTTGATTTCTATAATTATTATTTTGAGTTTGATTGTGTTTTATGTTTATGAGAAGATGAGATTTAAGAGAGAGTTGAGGAAAGTTTATCAGAAAAATTTTAGTTCTGTTAAGAGGAAAACTAAAGAAGATAAGAAAAAAGATTTGACTATAAATTTATTTGATGATGAAAAAAAAATTGTTGAGTATTTAATGGAGAAAAAAAATAATGAGGCGTGGACGAAAGAGATTTTTAGGGATTTGGGAATTACGAAGGTTCGGTTGAGTAGGAAGTTGAAAAGTTTAGAGAAAAAAGAATTGATAAAAAAGATTCCTTATGGGAATGAGAATAAAATTAGGTTGAATTTTAAGTAGTTTCATGTTGTTAACAGGGAGTTTCAGAGAAGTCTTATATATTTTTGAAAGTTAGGTTTGTTATGGGAAATGAAAATAATAAACTTTATCACTGCATTGTGTGTGATTTTGTTTTTTGGTCAGATGCAAACAAGTGGATGTCTCGAGATGATTTTGAAACTTTAAGTTTGCAAAGAAGTTATGTTCCCTTGAATTCAGAATTTGATACGCCTTATATTGAAGGAGTTTATAATGAAGATTGTTTGAGGGAATATTTAATTGAGATAAGAAAAGTTTTGGGAATTAACTCTTCAATAAATAAAGGAGAACTTCCTGTTAAAATGCGTAGAACAATGGAAATTGCTTTAAGTAATGGGTTAAATGGAAAAAGATGTCCTGGGAAAAAATCTCTTGGAAATTTTTTATTAGAAAATTCAAATTTACATTCACATAGTGGAAATTCAAATATAGATGAAAGGAGGTATAAATAAATGAAAACAAAATTAATGCCAGTGTTACTTCTTGGTATGTTGATGGTTTCTTTGATGGGAAGTTTTGTTTTGGCTGCAGACGATGTTTTGGATGTTGATGCAGGTGTGGCACCTGATTCGGCTTTGTATGTTTTGGATACTTTGGCTGACGATGTGAATTTAGCTTTGACTTTTAACGATGCTGATAAGGCAGAGTTAGCGGTTGAGATTGCCGAGGAAAGACTTGCTGAAACTGAAGTGATGATTGAAATTGGAGACGCCGATGCTGCGGACGAAGCTCAAGTTGAGCATGACGAGTCGATTGCTGATGCGGAAAAAGCTCTTGAAGAAATTGATTCTGACGGAAGCGTTGAGAATAGTGAGGAAGCTGTTGCAGAGATTGAATCTGTAAGAGAAAGAGTTAGAAATCACGCTGAAAAAGTTGAGGCTGTAAAAAATAGAATCATGGAAAAGAAAAGAGCAACTATGAATGCTGAACAAATTGCACATATGGAAGCTGTTTTTGGAAAAATTGTAGCTAAAGCTCAAGGAATGGAAAGCAAAGTCGATCAAAAGAAAGAAAATGCTAAGGTTAAGTATAAGGCTTTGAGTGGTTTAACTGACGAGGAAATTGAAGGCAAGTTTGCTGAAATTGAAAACAAGGTTAAATCAGAAAGAGCCGAGAAGGTTAAGACTAAAACAGAAACTATGAACGCGGGAGAAGATTCTGAACTTCAGGAACAAACTGAAACTCAAACAGGACAAGATTCTGATGGCGAAGCTGAGATTGAAGGTGAAACTTCTGATAATTCTGCTAAGGGCAAAAATGCTAAGTTAAGTACAGGGCAAACAATAGCTATCGAGTAAATCAATTTTTATTTTTTTTTATTTTTTTTATTTTTTTAGTGATTCTGGGAGGAAATTTTTTTAGAAAGAAAATTAGTTCAACACCAACTATAAGAATTATCTTTTGTGCAAAGCTCGTTTTGTAAACTTATTATTTGTGTGTAAGCCAAAGAAAGCATGCAATAATTATCAACACCTTTTCCTTTCCTGCATTCTTCTGGAACTTCATCCATCATCAATCCAACTTGAGGAGGCATTAATTCGGTTGTGTAACTTAATACATTTTCTTCATCTTCGTCATAAACCGGAACTTGTTTTTTGAATTGATATTCATAAAGCTTGGGGGTAGATGAAAAAACTTCGTTGACATTTAATTCTTTGATATTATCTTTTTGTTCTCTGTCTGATATAGTTATAAAATCTAATGCTTGAACATTCCCATTTACATCTACTGATTGATTTGGATTTGTTAAACCAACTCCTAAATAATTATCAATTGTTAAGCTATCGTCTATATCAATTCCTCCCCTAATTCTCATTATATCTTCTGAAGTTCCATTCCGATTCAAATCTAAATTTAATCTATCATTATCTCCCCTATCTATAAAAAATACATGATGAGTTGAGAGTCCATCCATTGTCATAAATTTTAGTTGAGCTACCCAGCCTGATGCAGAAGGGCTCCACAATATTGAATTTTTTGATCTCGTTTGACCATCAATATCCAATTTAATTCCACTAAGGGGAGAATTTGTTCCTATTCCCACATTATTATTGGTAGTGTTAATATATAAAATATCATTTACAACTAACCCTTCTTCAATATTCATTTCTCCTTCTTTAACAACAACATCACCAGCGACGACCATTGCTATGCCAAGAATTAAAAAAATAAATAATCCTATAATCGGCTTGCTGTTTAAAATTTCTAAGAATCTTTTTTGAAAACCTCTTTTTGATTTCATTGAGTTAATTAAGAAAAAGAGTTTTATAAATTTGTTGGTTTATTCAAAAATTCATTTGAAATTAAAATCAAACAGAAGGTTTATATACCATTAATAAATTGCAATTTAATGAAAGGAATAAAGTATGAAATATTTTGTATAGTTTTCATATTAATGGTTTTTACTGGGTTTGTTGGAGCGGAATCTTACGATCTTGTATTAAATGGAAAAATTGGAGATGAAATCGAAGGATATATTGAAATTGAAAATTATTATCAAGGGCCAATTAAAGTAAGTATGTTCAATTTTGACAAAGAATATGGATCTAAATCGGGTAAATATTATTCAGTAGAATTTGATGAAGAAAAACAATTTATTTTAGAAGTTAGAGAGAAAAAAGAAATAGGATTTACAATAATTCCTAAAGAAATAGGAGATTGGGAAATAGAAATAAAAGCTTACACAAGTCCAGATGGATGGGGAGCTGGCGATGGGAGACCCACTTATGCGATTGTACATTTAATAGTCGAGGCTGAAGAACTTAGAGAAGAGACAGAAGATATTGTGGATATTGAAACAATTGGTGAAGATGTAGATTCTGTAGAAACACTAAGAATTATACCCTTAACTCCTCAAAAAAATTCATATGAAGAAAAGGAAAAATTTTTTAGTAAGATCATTGATTGGTTTAAAAATTTATTTTAATAAACTTAGATAAAATTAATTAAAATAAAAGTTTAAATACTAAATTTGATTTGATTTAAAATATGGATAAAAGGGGGGTTACTAAAGTAGGTTTGACAATTTTTGTTGTTATATTTTTATTGATTTTCATTTTTCAAATAAATACAATTTTATCTTCTAATCAAGATATAACTATTCCTTCTAGATCTTTCTTTGTGGGAGGCGGGGGAATTTCAAAAAACTCATTTCAAGATATTAATCCCCTTGATAAAATAAAAAAGAAATATGGTTCAAATAATACTGTCCCAATAGTTACTTTAATTGAACCTTTAGATAATTCAATCGACGACGACGGAGAAATAGAATTTGTATTTTCAGTTCAAGATGATAACTTATTAAGAAATTGTATTTTATATAATAATTTAGGGGGTAAATGGAAATCGGATAAAAAAAATAAAAATACTTTTGTACAATTAAATTATCCATTACATTTTACTATAAAAAATATTTCTAATGGAAATTATAATTGGAATATTCTTTGTACCGATGACGCATTTAATATAAATTCAAACAATAATTTTTCATTTACTATAAATAAGATTCCTCCGCAAGTTTTACCAATTCCAGATTTATCTTTGAAAGAAGATGGTATTTTAATGTTAAATTTAAGTGAATATTTCTTTGATCCTAAGGGAGATGAATTAACTTACGATGTTGAAAAAAATAATAATGTTAAAATTAAAATTGATAAGAAAACAAATATGGCAACACTTGAACCCAAGAAAAATTGGTTTGGAGATATTTCGTTAGTATTTACTGCTTTTGATGAACATGGATCTCAAATCGAGAGTCCCCCTGTGAAAATCAGTATTTCTGAAGAAGGAGATACCCCTCCAAGATTTATTTCTACATTAAGTAAAGAGGGGGAAGTTGATACAGATGGTTATCTTTTTCTTCAATGTAATGTGACCGATGATAAAGGACTAAGAGAGATTTCTTTATATTCTGATACGAGTGGAACATGGAAATTAGAAGAAACAAAAGAATTTTTTGAAGAAGATATTTTTACAGAATTTTTAATTAGTGATGTTCTAGAGGGGAGTTATGAATGGGCTTGCATGGCTAAGGACAATTTTGGACAAGAGAGTTGGAGTGAAAAACAAAATGTTGAGGTAAGGATTGATGTAAAAATAGTGCATAATATTTTTGATGAAATAGTTAATAATGTTGAATATCCTGTGTTTGTAGGGGTGGAGTATAGTAGATATTTAAATGAATCTATTATTCTTGGTGATTTGAGGATAAATAAAGAAAATGGTGAGGAATATGTGGCAATAAATATGTCTAATCAACAAAAAAGTGGAAGGGGGGATTTAATTAGATCTTATAAAAAAATTATTATTTCTCCCAATGATATATTTAATAATGGTTTTAAAAAAGGGAATAAAGAAACCCTTAAATTTGTATTAGAATATTTTTATTTGGGAGAAAGATTGGAGAAAGAGTTTGATTTTACTATTCAAATTAAAGAGGGAGGATGGATCCTATAATGATGTTTAATATTATAGATATTTCAATTGAAGGAATAAAACTTTTTATATTATTAATAATGATTTTAATAATAATTTTATTAAATAAAAAAGTTTCAAAAAAATCTAATGTAGAAAAGAAGAATTTTTTATTGAAAGGGGTTTTAATATGGACCTTAGCGTATTTGATTTTTTCTATAATATTTATTATTGGAAGTAGTTTAGTAATTAGTATGGCAGGGGTTTTGCCTAAGATAGGTAGCTTAATATTAGTGCGGTTTATTCCATCCTTATTAATTGGACTCTTTAGTGGGTGGTTAATAATATCACTTTTTTTAAAAAAGATTAAAAATCCAATTTATATTGGGGCAACAATTGGATTTTTAATCTTTTTGTTAAACGGGTTTATTCCAGGATTTATTTTTGTATCTGGATTAATATGGAAAATATTTGGAGTGGATTTTTTTGAAGGTGAATTTATTTTAGCAATGATTTCTGTTCTGTTAGTACTGATAATTTTTGGAGGAATAATTGGTTTTATAGTTAATAAATTAAAAGATAAAAATGGTAAAAAATAAAAAAATAAAAAAATTCATAATATTTTTCGGGATATTAATTGTGAATTTAATTGTTATCACAGGCTTTGTTTCATCTGGAGACTGGTATAGTGGAGAACTTCATGTTTATACTGGTTTTAGGGGGGAAACGGGTTATGATGGGTTGCCAAGTGTTCCAGATAATTGTGGAAATGGGAATGCTGAAGGTTTTAATGTAAGTGAGTTAAAATCTCAAGCATTAGCAAGAGGCATTGAATGGCAAGGATATGCTGATGAAAGTTTTTGTCTACAATCTCCTGAATTTAATACAGTAAAGACAGATTGTGAAAATGCCGAAGATTCTAGCTTTACTTGTTTACATGGGGAAACTTTAGTTGTTAAAGATGATTCTGAAGCTTGGTATAGTGAACAATATTGTTTACAATGTGCGTTACCTTTCTTCTGTACAGAAATACCAATAAATGGTTATGCCGAGTTACCTCCATTTCGAGCAGGAAGAATTGGTACTTATGGGAGTTCTGATTATGTTGGCACTTCAATAACAGATTGGTGTTCAAATTCATTAGCTCCTCAAGATGGAATTGATGATACAAATAATTATGGAGGGTTATCAATAATTCATTCTCCTTTTGGAGAGCAACTCGTAGCTTCTGAGGGGCTTTGGGACTTTGAAAGTAGAGATTATGTTTCTGATTATACAGGTGTTGAAATATGGAATGCCGAGTGGGGTAATTCAACAGATGAAAATGCCAGGAGTTGGTGGAAAGAAGAATTATTAGGGGGAAGGAAGATTTATGCATTTGGAGGTGTTGGAAGACATCACCCTGGAAATTTTTTTGGAACTCAAAATATTGTTTATTTAGATAGCCTAAATAATTCAAATCTAAAAACAGCCTTAAAAGAAGGTTATTCTTCGGTTTCAAATAATGGTAAGATGTATATAGAAGTTTATGATTCTTATAATAACACTTGGGAGAATATGGGGGAAACATTTAATATTTGTGAAGATGATACAATAAACATTTCTGTGACTTATGATGTAAATAATAATTGTAATTTAACAATCTACAAAGGAGTTATTGGTGGTTCAAGTGAATCTTATTGGAAGAAAGAATCTGTCTCTGGAAGTGGATCTGAAGATATAATTACTCTTATTTCAGATGATTCTTATCTTCGTGCAGAATGTATAAGCGATGATGGAAATTACAGGATTTATACAAATCCTATTTGGACAGAATTGTCTCCAGATGTTGATGGAGATAGCTATTGTACTCTTAGTGATTGCGATGATAGTGATGGGAGTTCATATCCTGGAGCCACCGAATATTGTGATGGAATAGATAATAATTGCGATACTAGTGTTGATGAGGGATGTGAAGGAAGTGATCCCCAAGGAGAATCTTATAATTGTACCGAATCTGGTTATGATCAATGCTCGGGGTATCTTTATGGGTCTTGTAATGTAAGTTTGGCAGTTAATCATTATACTAATGTAAACGATATTAGATGGGGTGCTATTGGAGATGAATCAGACCCCTATGTTATTGGAAATTATACATTTGGGTGGAATCTTGTAAATGGTCTTGACGCTTACTATGAAGTAAATAATCCTGGGGAGAACGGAGAAGATGATTGTAATTATGAAGATCAATGTTCTGGAAATGGGGTATTGGATGAGAGCACAATGGAAACTATTGATACCCCAAATATAGCATATAGAAAAAATATTTTAGGATATAATAAAGTTGGATCGAATAGTTGCTGGATATGGTTTAATTCGTTTGAACCGAATTATGGAGAGAATAATCCAATCTATATTTTAAATTGTTTTGATGAAGATGATTGCCCTTCAGGAGAATATTGTGATAAAACACATGTTTGGGACGATTGGAGATGCATTTTAAAGAAAGAAGATGGACGATCTTGTACTTCAAGTTCAGAATGCTCTTCGGGATATTGCGATAATGATGGAATTGGATTGAATGATAGTGATATTTGTTTTACTCCCAAAGATATTTATTTCGATGGAGAAAATCTAAAATATTGTGAATATTCTACAGGATATGGAGATGTTGATTGTGATGAAAAAGAAATTGGCAATGGATGTGGTAGCGATTGTAAATGGAGTGTTAATGCCCCCTCTGAATCCACTATGATCTATCCAAATGGAAGTGAAACATTAAGCACTAATTTAATTACCATTAATTGGTCTTTCTCGACTGATTTGAATAATGATTTTGTTAGATATTCTTTACAATATTCAAATGATTCTGGAGGTAATTGGACAAACATTATTTCTGAATTAGGTTATGAAAATAAATTAAACGATAGTTCAACAGAAAAAGTTAATTCTTTTTCTGTAAATGAAAATAAAACAATTTATGTACGACTACTTAAAAATGCAAAGATTTCTTATGCTAAATTAGATTTGGAGGGTCTATCATCATAAAAATGAATAAAAAAGCTAGGACAATAATTAGAACAAGTATTCTAATTTTGCTAATTATTTCTATATGTGGGATTTCTGTTTTGGCTCAAGATGGAGAACCAAGCTTTGCTAATATTCTTAAAGAAAAAGATCAAGTGCAAATTACAAATTTTTCTTCATTAGATCTTGTGAATAGATCTTTAACTTCAGATACTTTTTATGATAAAAAAAGTAAAGAATATACTTCAAGAATTTATCCCAAACCTATTAATTTAAAAAATTTGTCTGGACAATATGAGCCCTATGAATCCTTAACCGAGTTTACTTTTGATGGGGAAGCTATGATTTTGAAATGGAATGATAAAGTCGTCGAATTAAAAGTTTATACTAAGGATAAAGATAATAAAAAAGAAAAAATCAATAGAGGATTTATATTTAAAAAGAATAAATTAAATTTTGAAACAAACATCCAAAAAAAGAAGGGTCTAATTTACTATAATCATACTCTTATTAATGATAAGAAAAAACAACCAAAAATAGTTGGGTATGATGTCATAACAAAAAATGTTGATTGCGTTGTTAAAAATTATTCATTAGTTTGTGGTGAACAAAAAATAGATTTTATCGAAGCTGTTGTAAAACAAAATTTAAGTGTAAAATTAACTTCAAGCAATATAGAAATTTCGGGAGATGATTTAAGCTATATTGATCCTTCAATCACCATTGATGTAGATGATTCTGTAGGAGATGGGTGGGGAGAAATAGAATATGATGGAAGTAGTACGTATGATTGGGATGATGCAGATTTGAGTGCAATAGGAAGTAGAAATGTTCCTTGGTTAACACGAGGATTTGTTCTCTTTACTGTAGATGTTATTAGTAGTAGTGCGACAATAACTGATGTTGATTTATATTTATATGTTGATGGTATTGATGTTACAGATTGCGATGATAATAATATAGATCTAAGATTCTATGAAATGGATGAAGAAGATTTTGATGAGAGTTCTCCAGATGATCAAACTGACATGCAAACAATCTATGATGCTATTAACTCTAACCAAGATGATTTTTATGGAGGATTCTCCAATCTTGATTCTGGAGATGACAATAGTTGGATTGGAAAAGATTTAGGATATGATGCTGATGGAGAACTTAGAGGGTTATTAGATGGTAGTCCAACAGATGATTTTATGGTAGGAATAAAAGTAGAGCCTGAGGACGAAGACACTAGTGATGATTGTCACATTGATTTTGAAGATACTGACGATGATCCTGAGTTACCTTATATTCGTGTGACATATACAATTCCAGATACTACTGCCCCCACAACAAGTATCTCGGCAACTTCCCCTCCAGGAGGTTCTCCATATACATTTGATTCAACAATCGCTAATGATACTGTTCAAGTTGTGTTAAGTTGTAGTGATGGTGGGAGTGGGTGTAGGTCGGGATATCCAAAATATTGCTTGTCAGGTAAAAATTATACTTGTTCTCCATCAATAACATATTCTTCTCCAATAAATATTTCAACAGGAGGCATAAGTTATATACGATTTCAAAGTATGGATGATTTTGAGAACTTCGAAAGTTTTGAAGAAAGAGGAATATTTATTGATAGAGGATATCCTCAAAATGTTTCCCTTTATGTTGATGGGATTCAAAGTTGGAATTATATAGATTATTATCCCGACTCATCAGCTCCTGGAAATTATTTTGCGGAAGAAGAAATTATTGATTTAACTTCAGAATTGAACAATGCTTTAGAAAATTGTGTGGCAGATGAAGAAGGATATTGCGATATTCCTATCACAATTCATTCAGATAGTGCAGGAAAAATAAATATATCGAATATAGATATTTATTTTAACATCAGCGAATATATTTGGAATATTTCCGGATTCCCAGAACTTTCTACATATAAAACTAAAGTAATGGCTACTGATGGATTATTAAATAGTAGTTGGAGTGAGAGTTATTCTGATTTTACAATAGGATTGCCAAACGATCCCAATAAATTCACTCATAAAAATTCTTTAGGAGAAATTGTCGCATGGTTTGGAGATGAAGGAAATATTGTTTTAGCAGGAAGTTGTTTTTCGGGAGGAACTTGTAATTTTCCTGGGGCAGATAGTTTTATTATAAGAAATTCAACAAACAATAATGTAGCTTTTATTAATTCTACAGGAGATTTATGTTTAGTGACTGGAGATTGTTCAGATCAATCAGCGACGTGTAATCCATCAGGGGATGCTTTTATTATTCAAGATTCATCTATTAACAACATGAGTTATATTGATTTTGATGGAGACTTATGTTTGAAGGGAAGTTTATTTGAGAATTATGATATTATTGACAATCCAATTAATACTGTTGCAGAAGCTAAGGTTGTGGTGTCTCAAGCTTTTGAGGATTTAAATGTTACACGTACTATGGTGATTAATGATACACTAATTGGTTTGTATGATTTTGGATGGGTTCCAGTTATGGAATTACATCAAATAAATGTTACGGGGGGATTTTGTGATGTTGATTTAAATTATGACTATCCAGATGGATCTCCCGATGCATGGAATAGTTCAGAACATATTATTGTAGATAATTTTAATTCTTGGGCAAGTAATTATTCATATATGCCTACCACTATTTATGAACTTGATCAAGCTTATTTACCTGCCGAAACAGATATTTATAATTGTGTTACTTCACATATCATTTATTGTACTTCTCTTGGTGTGACTGATACAAGAGAAGTAGATTGTCCATAGTTAAAATTATCATTCCCCATTCGTAACATTTATAAACAATTGTTATAATATTATAACATATGTTGGAGAAATATAACAGATACATTTTATTGAAGGTTTTTTTGGATTCTCCTTTAGATAGTTTTCGTCTTAGGGAATTAAGTAGACTTAGTGGAATTTCTCCTGCGTCAGTGGTTAATTATCTTAAGGAATTTGAAAAACAAGGATTAATAAAAAAAAGTGAAAAAAGGGGCATTCCATTTTATCAAGCACAAAGAGAGAGTGAAGATTTTATTTTTTATAAAAAAATTAGTATACTTTATGAGATAAAAAAATCTGGTTTGGTAGATTATCTTTGGGACAAAATTTATCCTGAGGCAATAATTCTTTATGGCAGTCATGTAAAAGGGGAATCTGTTGAAGGTTCCGATTTGGATATTTTTATTATTGGAAAAGAGGAAAAAGTTTCTTTAGATAAATATGAAGAAAAACTTGGAAGGGAAATTCATTTAATGTTTAAAGATGATGCTAAAAAAATTCCAAAAGAATTAAAAAATAACCTCATAAATGGCGTGGTTTTGAAGGGATATTTTAATGCTTTAAAATGATAATAAAAGTTAAACCAGATTTGGAAAGAGTAAAGTCGATGCTTCGTTTAATTGAAAATAGAGAAAAATCTATTTTAGTTTTGGATTTCAAAGAATTTCCTACAATTGTTATGGAGAGTTATTATGAAATTATAAAAGAACTTTGTTCGGCATTAATTCTTTTGGATGGTTTTAAATCTCTGGGGGAAAATGCTCACAAAGATCTTATTGATTTTTTATCTAATTATCCTATTTTAGAAGTTGAAAAATCTTTAATTCATGATTTAAGGATAAGGAGAAATAAAAGTTCTTACGAGGGGAAAATGGTTGACAAATCATATTTGGAAGATAAACAGAAAAAGATATTAGATATAATTAAAAAATTAAAATTACTTGTTAAAAGAGGTTTAAAAAAATAAGATGGGTGATGTAAAAGAAATTTTGAAAAAGTATGGGGCGAAGATTGAGGGACAAGCTAATACTTATAATTCTCGGAAGTCAAGTTATAGTTCTTCGTATGAAAAATTTAAAGCAGAGATGGCGCCGGAGTTTTCGACTTATGAGCGTTGGGCACACAGCGTTGGAAGTTTAGTAAAAATTAATGTTTCTGAAAAGGATAAGGAGAAAGTTAAAAAATATATTGATATTGTACATTTAGAAGTTGAGCCATGGCAAGCTTTGAACTTAAGTGTTATGTCTTTTCTTTTTATTTTTGCGTTTGCGGTTTTGACCTCCGTTGCTTTTAGTCCTTTATTGTTAGGTTGGGTGGAGTTGAGTTCTTTGGCGATTTATTTTATTTTGATGTTGATGCTAGGAGTTTTTATTTTTTATTTTATGAATGAATATCCTCGGCGACTTGCGAATAAGTGGCGGTTGAAAGTTAGTAGTCAGATGGTGCCGGCTTTGCTTTATGTTGTGGTTTATATGAGGCACACGGCGAATCTGGAGAAGGCGATTGCGTTTGCGGCGGAACATTTGCAGGAACCTATTTCTTTGGATTTTAAAAAAGTTTTTTATAATGTTCAGGTTGGAAAATTTTCTACGATTAAGGAAAGTTTGGATAATTATTTAGAAAGTTGGAGAGATTATTCGCCGGAGTTTATCGAAGCGTTTCATTTAATTGAGAGTAGTTTGTTTGAGCCAGAGAATGATCGGAGAATTACAATTTTGGAGAAATCTTTGCAGGTTGTGCTCGATGGTGTTTATGATAAAATGTTGAAATTTACTCACAATGTTAAGAGTCCGTTGACGAATGTTTATATGTTGGGAGTTGTTTTGCCGACATTGGGTTTGGCACTTTTGCCGTTGGCGTCGTCGATGGTCGGGGATTATTTGAAGTGGAGTTATATTTTTGTTATGTTTAATTTGATTGTTCCTTTTGTGGTTTTTTATTTGACGGATAAAATTATGCTTTTGCGTCCCGGAGGACATGGGGAGTCGAGTTTGCTGGAGAGAAATCCGCTTTATCCGAAATATAAAAGTAATGCACCTTATTACACCGCGTTTGCGATTGTGTTGCCTTTATTGATTTTGGGATTTTTGCCGTTGATTTTTCAGATAGGAGTGCATGATTCGATTAATGTTTTTGGACTTCCGAATGATCCGACACTCGCTCAAATTTTTAATAAAGGAGATGTTGATGAAAGTTCTTTTTGGGGACAGAAAGTTTTTGATTTCCGAGATGAGGGTGGAAAAACAAAAGGTCCTTTTGGAATGGGTGCGGTGGTGTTAAGTTTGTTTGTGCCGTTGGGAGTTGGTTTGTTTTTTTCTATGGCTTATAAAAATAAGACGAAGGATTTGATTGTTGAGAGGGATAAGACAAAGCAGTTGGAGAGGGAATTTAATAGTTCGTTATTTCAATTAGGTAATCGTTTGGGAGGTGGTGTGCCTCCAGAGTTGGTTTTTGGGAAAGTTGCGGAGTCGTCGAAGGGTTTGATGACAGAGGATTTTTTTAGAAGAGTTAATTATAATCTTCGTCAGGCGGGAATGAGTTTGGAGAAAGCGATTTTTGATGTGCGAAGAGGAGCGATTAATTATTATCCTTCGGATTTGATTGCGACAAGTATGCGAATTATGATTGAGGCGTCGAAGAAAGGTTTGAAAGTTGCGGCGATAAGTTTGATGAGTATTTCACAGTATGTTAAAAATATTGATAAAATTACGGCGAGGTTGAAAGATATGCTTGCGGAAATAGTTTCGGACATGAGAAGTAATATGACTTTCTTGGCGCCGTTGCTTTCGGGAATTGTCGTCGGTCTTACGGTTATGATAACTGCGATTTTGAGTAAGTTGGAGCTTTCGGAAATTGCTGGTGGTGATGCGGGTGTTGGAGGGCTTGGAAATCTTGTTAATCTTTTCGAAGTTACGAAAATGGCACCACCTTATTTTATTCAAATTATAATTGGAATTTATTTAGTTGAAGTTATTTTTATTTTGACTGCGACTTTGGTTGGGGTTGATTCTGGAGAAGATAAACTTGAGAAGACAAATAAGACAGGGCAGAATTTATTTAGAGGAGTGATGCTTTATTTTATTGTGGCTTTGGTGTCGACGCTTGTTTTGGCGGGGTTAGCGTACACCGTCTTAGGCAACATTTAGTTTTAGTTTAGTTTCTTTTTCATAATCTCTTCGTTGGAAGAACACTCACGTACGAAAGTACGCTTCGTAACCTTCCGCCTCGATCTTATAAAAAATAAATCTAAACTTGGGAGAAGAGTAAAATATTTCAGAATAATTAAATTTATATATATATCCTGTAATAATTTAAGCTTGTTTAAGCGAATAGAAGTATAAGGAGGTGAATGATGGAAAATAAAAATATAGCGTTGATAATTTTAGGAATTGTTGTGCTTGGAGTTTTAGCGAATTCTTTTGTTATGACTGGGGATGTTGTGATGAATGAAGGCGATTCTTTTTTCGTGACAAGTAAAGATTCTCCGAAAGCAGTTGAAGTAAATGGAGGGGACTCTATTGTTTTTAATCTTGTTTCAATAAATACTACTTCTAGTCCAAAGAGTGCTAATTTACTGGTTAATGGGAAGGCTACAGACATAGAGACAATTAAGGTTGTTCTTACGCGGTCTTTTCAGTATGAAGGAGTTACTTTTGTGCCTGAACAGATTTATACAAGTTTGCTTGGGACTGATGTTGTTAGGATGCAAGTTTTGGAGAGTGATTTTTTGAATGAAAATCAATTGCAAGTGGAAGAACTTTTGACACAAAATATTTATGGATATTATTATAATGAAAATTGTTCTGATTTGAATAATCCTGATTGTAAAAATGATAGTTTTATGGAATTAGGGGGTAATATTAATGTAAGGGGTACTTTTTTCTCTTCAGAGTCAACAGGAATTCGATCGAACAAGTATTTGGGTCTTAGTGCTCCTGTAACTATTGTATCTGGTTCAGATAGATTAACTCTTTGGAGTTATAGAGGAAATATTTCTTTGACTGCGGAGGATAAGATAATTATTCCTTCGTTTAAGAGTAATGTTGCAAGATCAGCTTATCTTTGTGTAGACTTTACTGGAGCTATTTATAAAAGTGATGTTCCTTGCGTTTAATTAATTTTTAATTTCTTTTTGCCCTTTTGGGCTTTTTTTCTTTTTTTCTTTTAGTTTAGTTCGTAGTTACATCTGAAACTAATTTATAGTTACAATTGAAACAAAAGATTTAAATATAAATATATGTTGGTTTTAATATGAAAATTGAAGATCATCTGAGAAATATTAATGAGAGTTTGGAACTGATTAAAGAGGGGGTTCAAAAAGGAATCCAAAATCGGCAGAGAAGTATCGGGTTTAATACTTCTGTTGCAGGCGTTGAAATGTTTGAAGTTTTTTTACATAAAGAAAATCTACTTCATCCAAGTTTAATTCTTAAACACAATTGGTTTGGTTCAAAAAAAATTGCGAATAAAAAATTAGATTTTGATTTTCCAGATAAGAATAAAATAATAAATTTGTTATATAAGATAGAAGAGAAAAGAAATATTCTTTGTTATGGAAAACAAAGGTCTGTCGAGGAAATTAAAATGGCTTTAAATTATTTTAATGAATTAAAAAGTTTATTTGAATCAAAGGGGTTAAAATGGAATTAATAAGTTATGCTATGGACTTTGCATCTTTTTTAATACAAAATTTAAAAGATAAAGAGAAAATAAAATCAGTTATTTTATTTGGGAGTGTTGCGAGAGGAGAAGGGAGTAAGAAGAGTGATGTGGATATTTTTGTTGATGTTTTTTTAAAAAGCAAAACTCTTGAAAAAAGTATTTTGGAGATTAAAGAGAGCTTTTTTGACTCTATAAAATTTAAAGATTATTGGGAACCTTTGGGAATTGATAATGAAATTAATGTTATTGTTGGAAAATTAGATAATTGGAAACTTAAGGATTCTATGCTTGGAAGTTCAATTATTCTTTATGAAAAATATTCTCCGAAATTGGATGATGGAAAAAATAAAGTTATCCTTTTTTGGGATGCGATTAAAAATAGTTCAAGAAGGGTTATGCTGAATAAAAAATTATTGGGCTATAGTCATTATGGTAAAAAATATAAAGGTCTCCTTGAGATTTATGGGGGGTTTAAATTGGGGGCAAATGTTATTTTAATTCCTGTTGAACAATTAAATTTATTTTTGAAGGAATTTAGGAAATTTAATGCAAAAGTTAAAATCAAAAGAATTTTTGAGTATGAAATTTGAAAAACTTTTTAGTTAACTTTATTAATTCCTTTCTTTTCTTTTATTTATGAAAAACAGGTTTCTTTTTTAGAAAAAAAGAAACTATGGTGGTAGAAAAAACTATGATAGCAAAAATTTGGAGAAATTTTTAGAATGAAGAAGGGAGGTATTATTTCGGATTATTTGCCGTGGCTTTTAATTGGAATTGCGGTTTTGGCGATTGTGCTTATTTTTATTTTTATTCTTCGGGGCGAAGGTGTTTCGATTATTGATAAAATAAAAAATCTTGTGAGGTTGGGATAATGTCTGAACTTACTATTTCGCAATTGATAAAAATAATTATCGGTGTTGCGGTTTTTGTGGCGGTGGTTGGAGGGTTATATTTATTTTTTAGTGGAAGTGTGATGGATTTTTTTTCTTTTAGTAATGATACTCTTGGAGGCAAATTTTTTTTGGGTTTGTTAAAATGATTTTTAAAAAAGGAGAATTTTTGGCGGAGGAAGTTTTGAAAATGATTATAGCTTTAATGGTGGTTGGTTTTTTGGGTTATTTTTTGGTTTCGCTTTATTTATCAAGTCAGGATTCTAATGATAAAGAATTGGCGATTGCGACTTTGGATAATTTAATTTTAGAAATTGATAATAAAAAAATAAGTTATGATGTTTTGAATCCGAAGGATTGGTTTTTGATTGTGTGGCCTGCGAATTATGATCAAGGTTTTTTTTCTGGAATGAGTGAGGTTCCTGAAAGTCCGCAGGTTTGTAAAAATGTGGGTTGGACGAGTTGCGTGTGTTTTTGTCCAGAGATGAATCCTGATGATTGTGATGAAACGGGTTATTGTGTGAATAATGAAAAAGGAATTTCTATTAAGGGAGATTTTATTGAGGTAGAGGCTGTTCCGTTAAAATTAAATTTAGATTATTCTGTAGGAGTTAAAATTATAAAATGAATTTAGATGTTTTGTTAAAATATTTAGTTTGGATGGCTTTTTTTGTGATAGCTTTACTTGGAGTTTATACTATGTTAAAAAAGTTGGGGGTTTTATGATTAATAAAAAAGTATCGAACAAATGTTCAATTCATTCGTGTTTTTTTAAAAACACGAAAGGTGAACTCACGACGCAACAGATAATTGGATTGATTATTTTGATTACGAGTTTTGTTGTGGTTTTGATTTTGTTTATGCGTTTGGATTTGGGAAAAAATTCTAATGCGCAGTTGTGTTATAATTCTGTTGCCTTAAGAGAGAAGTCTGTTTTGAAAACTGAGCCGTTGGATTGTACAGTGAGTTATGTTTGTGTTTCTGGGGGAGGAAATTGTGTTGAGGGAAATTATGATTCGAAGGTAGAAATTAGGCAAGAGCAAAATGAAGTTTTCAAAGTTCTTGCGGAAGAGTTGTCTGATTGTTGGTGGATGTTTGGCGAGGGGAAAGTGAATTATCTTGGGAGAGAAATCTCTGGCAAAAATCATTGTGCGGTTTGTTCGAGAATAAGTTTTGATGAGAAACTTAAAGAAACATTTCCAACAGGAATTTCAATTGAGGATTTTAAGAATTTTTTAATTACTACGAATGTTTCAAATGGCGAGGAGAGTTATGCGAAATATCTTTATGATGTGAATGATTTTTCTTTGTTGACGGATAAAGGTTGGCTTTTGAAAGAGATAGATTTTAAAAAAGATTATTTAGTTTTTACTGGAATTGGTTTGGGAGGGAATAATATTTTGGCGAGATTTATGGCTCCAGATGATATTTCTGGTGCGAATGTTTGCGATGTTTTTGATTTGACGAAAGCTTAAATTTATTAATAATAATTCTTTGTTTTATTTATGGATAAAAAAGTAAAATCAAAAATTTTTCATTATAATCTTTTTCCAAAAAATTGTAGAGGGACAAATATTTTGAAGGAGAATATTATTTTTATTGTTCTCAATTTGGTTTTTTTGAGTATTTTGATGGTTTTTATTTTTAGTAAAATGCAGAACGCGGCGAATTTGGAGGAGATGTATGCAAAGCAAATCGCGTTGATGATTGATGCCGCGCGTGAGGATACGACAATTCAATTAGATATGCAAGATGGTTTTGATGTTGCCGGGGAAGAATATTCTGGAGAGTTGGTTTTTATTCGAGATAATATTATTACTGTGAAATTGAGAGAGAAGGGTGGTTATTCATATAGTTTTTTTAATGATATTAAAGTGAGGCCGGAAATTCAAAGATTAAATGGGGGATATAATTTTTATATTTATAGAGAATGAATAAAAAAGGTTCGGATAAAATTGTGAGCGTGTATTGGTTTGCAATTTTATTTATTATCGCCGCTGCGGTCGTGTATATGGTTTTGATTTTTTATGGAAAGCCGTATGATGTGCGAGAAATTGAAAGTTCTCTTTTGGCAAAATTAGTTGCGGATTGTGTTTCGAATGCTGGAAAAATAAATGAAAATGTTTTGGATGGTTCTGGAATAATCTTGACTAATGAAAATTTTATGGAAACTTGTCATTTAAATTTTGGAGTTGAGGATTCTTTTGATTGGAGTTTGAATAGTGAGTATTTTGTTAATGTTGAGTTTTCTATGTTTGAAGGGGAATTTTTGAAAAATGTTACGGCAGGGAATTCTAATTTGTTGGATTTTTGTAAAGAAGAATTTAAGTCCGCGAATAATCCTTCGTGTTTGGAAGATAGTTTTTATTCTTTAGATAGCGAGGGGAATGCTTACAAAATTAAAATTACTTCTTTAGTGAGGAAGACGGAGAAAAATGTTGGATAAACAAGTATTGAAACGAAGTTCAATTCATTCGTGTTTTTTTCCAAAAAATACGAATGCACAGGTTTCGGATGCGGTGACTTGGATGGTTGCGACTATTGTAATAATTGTGCTTTTGGGATTCAGTATTTATTTGACTTCTTATTTTGAAATTTTAAATAAATTTGATTTTTCTGATGCAGGTTTAGTTAAAGGAAATTTGGCGGAGAAGTCTCTTTATGGATATTTGTTGAAGGATTTGAATGGGAAAAATGTTTATTCAACTTTGGGAGAAGATAAAAATTTTACAGGGGAGGTTGCACTTTTGGCGGTTAAGATTTTTCCAGATGATGAATTATTTTGGACAGGTTTTTTTGGAAAACCAAATAATTATTTTGGAAGTCAGAAAGATAATCTTTATCCTCCTATAACTACGTCTTTTTATAATTTGAGAGTAAAACAATATCATGTTTGTTTGACGAAGTCAATAAGTTTGGGCGAGGAGTTTAAGCAATTTAATACGCTTGAAAATGTTTTGAGGAGTGATGCTCTTTTTCGGTTGGAGGTTTGCGAAGTAAATGATTAATCGAAGAGGAGATATTCCAATAATGGTTTTGGTGATTGGAGTTTTTGCAGTTTGTGCTTTGATTCTTTTAAGTTTTAGTTCTTCTTCAAGTGGTGCCAAGGAGAAATTTGTTATTATTGGAATGGTTTCAGATGTTAATTCTTTAGTGGAACAATCTAATTTTTATGTTAAAGTTGGGAAAGACCCTTTGAAGATGATTCCTAATCTTGATGGTTTTGCGAAGGAGGCGAAAGATAATTTGCCCTTGTATTATGAAATAAGTCGGAATGCAGATGGAACTTGTGTGTTCAGGGAGATTTATCGTGAGAAGGAATTTGGGGGAATGAAAAATAAAATTGTCGTTGAAAGGGTTGGAAATTGTTAGGATTTTGATTTAAGAGTGTTTTGTTTTCATTTTATAGTTATGCACTATAATAATCTTTATAAATTGTTTTTTTGTGTGAGAACCACTTAAACTTTTATGTGTTAAAATGAGAAAAAAATCTTCGCAAAAACCTGGGATTGTTAGTATTTTGACAATGGATAGATTAGGTCTGACAAAAAAAGCTGTAACTTCTGTTTTGGAAAATAGTGTTGAAGATGTAAAGATGGTTTTTTTGGATAATGGTTCTAAAGATGGGACAGTTTATTATTTGAAACAATTGAAGGCTGAACATGGTTCTAGAGTAGATTATTTGGCTAGTGAAATAAATTTAGGAGTTGCGGGGGGTAGAAACAGGATTTTTCGGCATGTGATTTCTAATTATGGAAATGATTTTAATTGGGTTTTAAATTTGGATAACGATTGTTTGGTTCATTCGAGATATGATGAAGCGATTTCTAGGTGTATTGAGGAAACTGGGGCTCTTGCAGTTGTGCCGAGATTGATTCAACCTGATGGGAGAATTTTTCATAATGCTCATAATGGTTTTTTGATTAATTTGAATAAAATGCAATTAAAATTAGAGTATGCCGATAATGTGGACATGCCTTATAATGATCCGCGGGTTTCAGAGAGAATTATTTCAGATGTTATTTTGGGAACGAGCGCAAAGACACCAAAATTTTTAGACACCGTTGGTTTTTATGATGAAGGTCATAAAATTGGATGGGAAGATTTTAGTATTGCTTTGAAAGCTTTTGGATTGAAAAAAGAATATTTTTTAGAATGGAAAAAAGAAAATAAACATCGAGGTAATGATTGGGTTCCTTTGAAAGAATTAATGAAAGATAACGCGGGGGGTTTGGGAGTTTTAGTTATGTATGAACCTGGTTGTATGATAACTCATGATCATCCAGTTACAGCTGAACATCAAGAGTATGAAAAAGTTAGGTGGAAAACTCAAACAATTCAAGATAGTACAAACCATTTTGAAAAAGTTTGGGGAGTAAGGCCAGTTATGCCGGGAATGGGTTCTTAAAAATGGAATGTGAAGCAACAATTATGATGCCGGCATTTAATGGTGAAAAGTTTTTGGTTGATTCGGTTAGAAGTGCTTTGAATCAAAGTTATAATGGAAATTATGAGGTGCTTGTGATTAATGATGGGAGCACGGATGAAACTCCAAGAATTTTAGAAGAGTTGGCAAAAAATAATTCTCGTTTGAGAGTTTTGCATCAAAAAAATATGGGACTTGCGAAAATAAGAAATAGACTTTTAGATGAATCTCGAGGGGCAATTCTTATCGGGTTAGATGTTGATGATAAACTTGTTCCAAATTCTTTAGAGAGTGTTTTGGATTTTTATCACAAAAATCTGGATTTAGGTTTTGTTTATTCTGATAATCGATGTATTGACGAAAAAGGAAATATTTTATATGAAGGAAAAAAATCAGAGTGTCATAAGCATTTTGACGAATTAATTTATTTTACACAGGCGGTTGGGCATTTAAGATCTTTTAAAAAAGATTTAATAAAAAATTTTAGATTTGATTCTTTTTTTGAAGTTGCTGAAGATTGGGATTTTTTGTTGAAGCTGACGCCTTTTGTAAAAAAAGGTCACATTCCCGAATTTCTTTATGAATATAGAATAAATGAAGAAGGGATTTGTAGAGATAATCGTGTGACAACTGAATTCAAAGAAAGTCTTCCAATTATCCTTTTAGAAAAATATGTTCGGGAGCATAATTTATATCCGGAGGCAAACAAGATTGAAGTGAAAAGAGTGCAGGAAAATGAGCATATAATTTATTATGAGCATTTTGTGGATGGAGTTAGAAAGAGTATTGGGGGAGAAGCAAAAGAAGCTTTGGTAAAATATTTTTCTTCATTTATTAAATCACAGGGAGTTGAAAATTGAAAATAAATTTAATGACAGGATAAAAGTTTTGGGATATGGAGATTTGGATAAATTAAAAAATTTGATGGACCAACATTTTTTTGGACAATTAAGTGCTGTTTCTGACGAGATAACTTCGGAACCGAGAACAATTTTTGAATTAAATAATTATATAGAAAATGGAAACTTCACTCATGTTATTGTTCCCGATGAGCATTTTCATAATTTAGAAGGAGTTTTGAAAGGATGTAAAGTTCCAGTTGTAGAGTTATTGTTAGATCATTGGGTTCCTTGGGCTGTAGAAAGAAAAATGAATTATATTCGAGAAAATGGAATTAAAGAGGTAATTGTTTTTAGCGAAAGATTTTTGGAAGTTTATGGAGATGTTGCAACTTTTCATAGAGTGCTTTGCGGTTATGACTTGGAAAATTTTGTAGATAAACAGAAAGAGAGAGAAATTGATATTTTAATTAATGGTTCTTTGGGGGAAGATACTCATAAATGGGTTTATCCTGTTAGAAATTGGTTGGCAAATGTTTTGCCTAAAATTGGAGATAAGGAATGTTTGAATGTTGTGGTTCATTCTCATCCAGGTTATGTTTCAAGAGGAGAGTATGCAGAACATTATTTAGGAGTTTTGAATAAATCAAAAATAGCAATTGGAGGATCGAGTCATTGGAGATTGCCGTTAAAGAAATTTTATGAAATTCCTGCTTGTGGAACTATTTTGTTAAGTGATTTGCCTTTGGAGGATACGGATTTTTTTAGAGGACGAATTATGGAAGTTAATCCGAATAAAATTTTGAATACAGGATATGAAGATGTGGTGAGAGGAAAGATTGTTGATGTTTTATCAGATTATGAAAATTCAAGAAAAGTTTTTCAACCTTTTAGAAGCGAGCAAGATAGATTTGATAAAAGTTATCAAGGAAGAGCTTTGGAGATGAGAAAAATTATTTCAACAATTTAATTTTCGAAAATATCTCACCGTTTCTTCCAAGCCTTTTTCTAAATTGTATTTTGGTTTCCAACCTTCTTTTTTTAGTTTGCTTGCGTCGAGACAACTTTGCATTTGTTCGCCTTTTATTGCGTCCCTTCTTTGTGCTGGAATTGAGATGCCAGTTTTTTTTGCAATCATTTCGTAAAGTTCGTTGACATTTGTTTCAATTCCTGTTCCAACATTAAAAATTCCCGAGAGTGTTAATGCGAGAATGTTTGCATCAGCGACGTCTCCTACAAAAACGTAATCTCTTGTTTGTTCGCCTGAACCATTTATTGTTACGGGTTCAGATTTTAGTAATTTGTTTGTGAAAACTGAAACTACTCCGGCTTCGCCTCTGTTGCTTTGTCGAGGTCCGTAAACGTTCGCGTATCTCAGTGCAGTGTAATCGAGCCCGTGTTGTTTTTTAAAAAAATCTAAATATTTTTCGATAGTTAATTTTCCAATTCCGTAGGGAGATGCAGGAGTTTCTTTTTCGGATTCAGAACTTGGAATTTTTGAGCCATCTCCATAAATTGCTCCGCCGGTTGAAGAGAAAATAAATTTTTTAATTCTGTATTTTACACAATTTTCTAAAAGGTTTAAACTTCCCAAAATGTTTATGTCTGCGTCTTCTGTCGGATGTTCGAGAGATTTTCTTAAATCAATTTGTGCGGCCAAATGGAAAACATAATCTGGGTTTTCTTTTTCAAATATCTTTGAAAGGCCTGCGTTTCTAAGGTCTATTCCTTGGATATTCGCTTTAAGATTTACATTTCTTATTTCTCCTGTAGAAAGATTATCCATAACAATTACATCCAGCCCTTTTTCAATTAATTTGTCTGTTACCCAAGAGCCGATGAATCCTGCTCCTCCGGTTACAAGTGCTTTTTCCATTTTCTTTTCTCATTAGAGAGCTTTATAAAAATTTGTTTTCAAAAGTATCTATCCGGAAACATTTATAAATAATATATGTTTAATTTAATTATGCAAAATAAAAAAGAGATGAAACAGAGTTTCACTCATTCGAGTTTTTTTTCAAAAAACACGAGAGGTCAAGGGTTGAGTGTAAATGCGATTATATTAATTGTTTTAGGTTTAGCCGTTTTGGCGTTTTTGATTCTTGGATTTTTTTTAGGTTGGCAAAAAGTTCTTCCGTTTATCGGGGGAGATACCGTTGATAACATTGTGGATAAGTGTTCTACTGCATGTTTGGCTGGGCAGCAATATAATTTTTGTGGAAGAACTTATGATTTGAAAGTTGAAGGAAATTCTATGGGGGTTGATAGTTGTTATAATTTTTCTACATTGGATACATATTCTTCTTATGGAATTGCGGTTTGCACCAATCCTGCGATTGTTTGTTCTCAACCTGAAGAAATTCCGCAATAATTCTTAAAATGGCTAAACTAAAATTAAAAATTTTGTTCAATCAATTTTAATAAATCAAAATGGCTAATGATAATGTTGAGCGAAGAAATAAGGGGAAAGATAAAAAGCGAGAAAAGAAAAAACATCCTTACAAAAAAGGTGGACGTCAAAGAAGTGCGGACATTGTTTTGACTTCTAAAAAGAAATGATTATAAAACAAGATTTCTTATTTTAGTTATGGTCATAGTTGTATTAATTTGTTTGGCGTTGGTTTGGATTTTGTTTGCGACAATTCAAGATTTGCGAAGTCGTGAAGTTGCGAATTGGTTGAATTTTTCTTTGATTATTTTTGCTTTGGGTTTGAGATTTTTTTATGGATTATTTTCTAATTTTAATTTTAATTTATTTTATCAAGGGTTGATTGGTTTGGGAATTTTTTTTGTTTTAGGTAATTTATTTTATTATGGAAAATTATTTGCTGGTGGCGACGCTAAATTGATGATTGCTCTTGGAACAATTTTGCCTTTTTCTGAAAATTTTTCTACAAATGTTAAAATCTTTTTATGGTTCTTTTTGATTTTCTTTTTTATTGGAGCTATTTATGGGCTTCTTTGGAGTTTTGTTTTGATGGTTAAAAATTTTGGAAAGTTTAAGAAAGAATTTGGAAAACAATTTAGGGAAAGGAAAAGTGTTATTTTGTTTTTTATGTTTTTGGGATTGCTTTTAATTATTGTTGGAATTTGGAATTTTTTGGTTTTGTATTTTGGAGTTTTGATTTTTGTGTTGCCTTCTTTTTATCTTTATGCTAAATCTATTGAGGAGGTTTGCATGGTTAAGAATATTAAAATTAAAGATTTAAGAGAAGGGGATTGGTTGTATAAAGATTTGAAAATTGGTTCGAGGACAATTAAAGCGAAGTGGGAAGGAATTAATAATAAAAATATTCAAGAGATAAAAAAATATCATAAGAAAGTTTTGATTCGAGAAGGAATTCCGTTTGTTCCGGTTTTTTTGATAAGTTTTATTTTAACTTTAATTGCTTGGAAATTTTTAGATTTATTTTGGTGGTTTGGGTATTTTGGAATTTAGAAACAATTAAATTTATATATCTTATTTCTATTTAGTTATATGGAAAAAGAGATGAGAGTTGTTTTAGTAAGTTTATTTTTTATTGGAGTTTTAGGATTATTTATTTTTTCTAATTTTGTTATGACGGGGAATTTAATTGAATTGGAAGATGGAAAGGTTTTTTATTTGACAAGTAAGACTCCGATGAAAATTGTTTCCTTTGAAGGCGTAGAATATAAATTATCTGTAGATAAAATTGATGTTCTTGGAAAAGGTGATGGATATATTTATATTAAAATGGATGGGGTGGATCTTGGTTCAAAAAGAAAAGGTGAAAAGATAAGTATTCTGGGAGGAGATATAGAAATTATAAGTGTGTATCATTCAGTTATTCAAGATGTTGATGCGGTTAGATTAAATTTTATAAAAAGTAAAGTTGTTTTAGTTGAAGAAACTCCTTGTATAGATAGCGATGGTGGGAAGAATTATGGAGAAAAAGGAGAGATTAGAGGTGTTAATCCCACAGGTTACGAATCTCCTAATGGTTGGAGAGATCGTTGTTCTGGTAAAACTTTTCTTTTAGAGTATTTTTGTAATCAAGATGGAAAAGTAGAATATGAAAGTATTCGTTGTTCAGGTGAAGCAGGTTGTCAAGATGGAAGATGTGTTTCTTTATCTGAAAAATTAATTTCCTTGTCAGAAAATAATGATCTTGGAAGAGATAGAGTTAATGTTGTTTTTGTTCCAGTTAATTTTCTTGAAGGAGATGATGAGTATTTTAAAAAAGTTGCTTTGACATTAATAGATTTTGATGCAGTTAGGGGGAGCGATGTTTTTTCTAGGGGAATAACAGGAATTATGACTTTGGAACCATATAAATCTAATCCTGAGAAATTTAACTGGTGGGTTTATGATGAGTTTTTTCAAATAGATGTGAGTCAGATAAATTATGATCCTATTTCCCAGCCTAGAGAATTTGGAGTGGAATATAATTCTTTGTTAGGGGATATGGAATATTCTTTAAGTTCAAATTTAACTCTCGAAATTCCTAATCTTGTTGTAGCATATATCCATTTTACTGAATATCCTAATACTTGGAGATCCGGTGGACAAAATAGATATCCTGATTTAAAATATTTTAAGTTAGGGCTTCAAGGAGTTTATGGTTATGATCTTTATAAAAATATTATTAATACAAGAGGTCATTTTTCTAATGAAGAAAGTGTATTTTCTCATGAGTTTCAACATGAATTTGCAGATTTAAGAGATGAATATGTTTATAGTTCGCTTAGAGAATTTCCAGACATAAAAAATTATCCTCCAAATTGTGTTAAAATGGATGATGCTGTTGAATTGTGGGGAGATTTAGTTGGACAAGGAGGGCCAGGAGTATTTGAAATAGGATATTATCCAGGATGTATGGGTGCGACCAATAGATATAGTCCCACTAAATGCGGTTTAATGAATCCGTGCATGTTATCTGACCTTTCTCAAAGTGAACTCGATTATTATTATTCAGATCAGGCTTTAGGTTTAGCAAATATTCGTTTTGTTCAACAAGAATTAGATAAATATACTAATGAACTTTTGATTTAGATTAAGGAATCCGTCTCGGTAGTCGAGTGTTTGTTTCATTAATTTCTATTTGAGGTTCTTCTTTTATTTCTTCTTTTGGTTTTTGTTCTAATTGATTTTTTATTTCTGCGAGTTCTTCGGGAGTTGCTTGTTTTTTTGGAGAGGTGAAATTTTCAGTTGTGTAAACTGGTAAAATGTTTATTGCTTCGTGTCCTAAAATATTTGTGTTTTCTAAGATAATATTTTTGGGGTTGAAAGTTGATTTTAATTTTTCTGAAACTTCGTTCGCTAAATCATGAACTTCTTGCGGAATGTCTTCGGGTTTTTCGATATGTTCTTTTGGAATTATTATTGTGTGTCCTTGAGAGATGGGATTTATTTCTAAAATTGCAATTGCTTTTTCATTCTCGGCTATTTTTGTTGAAGGAATTTCTCCGAACACGATTGAGCAGAAAACGCATTTTGGTTGACCTGTTTGTTGGGGCTGGCTTTGGTCTGGGATTAAATTATTTTGAATTAAGAATTCTTCAAGTTCTTCGGCGTCCATTGCTTCAACCGAGGTTTTGATTTCTTCTTTGTTTGGAAGATTTGTGCTATCTAATTGAGTTAAAAGTTGTTCCTTTAATTTTTTTATTTGGTCTTTTGGTATAGCCATGTTTTGTTTAAAGAAAAAGGGTTAATAAGTTTTATTGAATTAGACTATCAACACCAACTATAAGAATTATCTTTTGTACAAAGTTCGTTTTGTAAACTTATTATTTGTGTGTAAGCCAAAGAAAGCATGCAATAATTATCAACACCTTTTCCTTTCCTGCATTCTTCTGGAACTTCATCCATCATCAATCCAACTTGAGGAGGCATTAATTCAGTTGTGTAGCTCAATACATTTTCTTCATCTTCGTCATAAACCGGAACTTGTTTTTTGAATTGATATTCATAAAGTTTTGGTGTTGATGAAAAAACTTCGTTGACATTTAATTCTTTAATATTATCTTTTTGTTCTCTATCCGAAACCGTAATAAAATCCAATGCTTGAACATTTCCATTTACATCTACTGATTGATTTGGATTTGTTAAACCAACTCCTAAATAATTATCAATTGTTAAACTATCATCTATATCAATTCCTCCTCTAATTCTCATTATATCTTCTGAAGTTCCATTCCGATTCAAATCTAAATTTAATCTATCATTATCTCCTCTATCTATAAAAAATACATGATGAGTTGAGAGTCCATCTATTGTCATAAATTTTAGTTGAGCTACCCAGCCTGATGCAGAAGGACTCCACAATATTGAATTTTTTGATCTCATTTGACCATCAATATCCAATTTAATTCCACTAAGGGGAGAATTTGTTCCTATTCCCACATTATTATTGGTAGTGTTAACATATAATATATCATTTACGATTAGTCCGTTATTAATATCCATATCGCCCTCTTTAACAACAACATCACCAGCGACGACCATTGCTATGCCAAGAATTAAAAAAATAAATAATCCTATAACCGGCTTGCTGTTTAGAACTTCTAAAAATTTGTTTTGAAAACCTCTTTTTGATTTCATTGAGTTAATTAAGAAAAAGAGTTTTATAAATTTGTTGGTTTTTTGTTTTGAATTATAGGAACTCTTTTAAATAGTGTTTTGTTGAATAAAATATGGGAAATCGAAATAAATTTTTGGTATTTGGAGTTTTATTTTTTATAATCGGAATGTTAAATATTATTGATGCGAGCTCTGGAGGAGGGGCGACAATACCCATTTCAACCATAAGTTTGACTGAACAAGGAAATACTTATGATATGACTCCAGGAAGATTGAAATTTGAATTTGAAAAACAATGGTATGCAATACAATTAAGAAGAGTGAAAGAGGGGTATGTAGATTTTGTTGTTATGAATTTAGATGAAAATAATTTAGAAGATATAACAGCATATGAGATTATTGAAGACATATTTAGATTAAATCTTAAAGAATCTGGGAGAATAGATCTAAATGGGGATAATGCAAAAGATATAATTATTGAATTGGATGAGATAATTAAAGGAGGAAGATATGGAACTGTTAGGTCTGCAGATTTTTCTATCAAAAAAATAAGTAATAAAGATTTGGCAATTTCAAGTGTTTCAAATTATGAGACAATTATTGTTGATGGAAATACTGAACAAAATTCTATTAGTGGAAATGTAGTAAGTGAAGAAGTTCTTGAGGATGAAGAATCTCAAAATCAAATTGAAGAGACTATTGAGGTAGTTGAAGAAGATGTTGAAAAAGACGATAAAGGGCATGGAAATGATCTTGATGGATGTGATGAAGACAACCCTGGAAAATTTTCACGTTGCGAGGATATTATTGAAGAAAGTGTAAGCGAAAATCAAATAATAAAATCGGATTCGGTAGTTATTCTTTCGCAAGAATCCAAAGAGAAATTAATTTTTTTAGAAAGGTTAATTAATTTTTTTAAGGAATTATTTGATTAAAAAATATTTTAAAAATAATGATGGGAAGAAAAAAAGGTGAAAATGGAAAAAAGTAAACTTATTCATATTATTGATACTACTATGATTTTTATTTCATTAATCTTTTTTGGATATTTAACTACAAAAATCATTTTTGATTTTTTTACTGATCAATATGGAAGGACTTCTTTAGGAATGTTATTTGTTGCTTTAATAGTTTTTTTATTTTTATTATATGTATTTGTTCTCCATATTAAATCCTTTCGCATATGTAAATTAAAGAACAATTGGTTTTTAATATCTTTTTTGTTAAATACTTTTGTTTTATTAGGATTGATAATTTTCTATACAATCTTTTCTTACTATGTACGAGTTACTGGTGGAGATTTCAGACTAATTGTAGTAGTTTTCTTTTTTATCATTATGTTTGGATTAATCTTTTTTCTTTCAATAATTTTATTTTTAATAGGATATTATAAAAATAAAAAATAAACTTAAAATGAAAATCAATAAAAGAAAGTGCACAAATTTTTTAATAGCAATTCTTGTTTTAGTTATAGTTTTGAACATTTCCACGATCTCCGCATCAAAACCAAGCGAAGATATTGATATCTTTGTAGAGTTTCATAGTTCGTCGGTAATTAGAACAGGGAATATTTTTCCAGCTTCGATAACAATTAGAAATTTAAATGAAAATTTAACACTGGATATTAAAAAAGTAACAATATTAAACGATGGTAAAAAAATAATTAAGGCAGAGGATATTAATAAAGAAATTAAATCTTTGAAGAAAATTCTTAAACGAGAGGAAGAAATAAGAGATTATTTACAGAAACCAGAATTTTGTGAAATTCCTGGATTAACTGAAGAACAGCCAGAATATCAAGAATATATAAAAATTATTTCTGAAATTAAAAATGAAACTTTTAAAAAAAGTTTTAGATTAGACATAAGAGATTTTGATGATACTTTGGAGATTGGAGAATTAATTAATATTTCAATTGACATTGAGTTTAAGATTGATGGTGAGAAATATGTTGTTCGTAGAGAAAGGGCGGTTTTGTTTTCTGAATCGTTACCAAAGCCTCCACATAATTCTCCTGGTTGGTATGTTGGAGATCAGCATGTTCATAGTGAGTTTGGTTCTACTCTTGCCGAAACTCCAGATCCTCTTGATGATATGGTGGATGCTGCGAAAGCGTCTGAGATGGATTGGATAATTTTTACAGATCATAGTGTTGCTTTTTCAGAAGCATCTGAATGGGAAGATGGGCGTGATGCTTGTGATTCAGAGTCTACAAGTTCTTTCAAATGTTTATATGGTCAGGAGATGTCTATCGGCGAGGTTCCTTGGTGTGTGATACTTTGGAAAATCGTCATTATTTAGCTCATCCAAGTTCTGATGATGATGATGATCTTGGATATGTTGATGGATATTGTGGATGGTTTCAATGTGAGTGTCGTGATGATGAGCAGGTAGTTATAAATGAAATAACTAATGCGGGTGGAATAGGATTTGTTGCACATCCTCATAATGATATGTTTGATTGGAACTGGTCACTTACTGGTTTTACGGGATTAGAAATTATTAATGGGGGATTTAGTGGAGATGATGCGCTTGCAATAAATAACCCGGGAGGAGTTACTGATTCTTGGGTTGAATTTTTAGAGGAAGAAACAAATCCTTCTGATGGTTTTATTCGAGGAACAGCTGGAAGTGATGCACATTATACTGAAGCATCGGGAGAGAATCATTCGGAGATTTTATAAATAAAGAATTGTTAATAAAAATATAAAATGGGAAAAAGACGAAGTTCATCTTGGATAGGGATTTTTGTTGGAGGATTTATTGGTTTAATACTATTTTATCCTTTATTCTTTGTTGTGCCTTATCTTATATGGTTTATTGGCAAAATTTTTTCTTCTTCTTATTTTATGGGGCTTAGTTGTATTGATAGTTGTAAATCTTCCACGTTGATAATGAGATCTATGACAATTGTGATACTCTCTGTTTTATTTAGTTCTATCATTGGAGGGAAAATTGGATTTTTTATAAAGAGGTGTCGGAAAGATGATAAAAACTAATTTTTTATTAATTTTGATATTTTTAATATTACTTGTCCCTCTTACCTATGCACAAAACTCAGAAGAGGAAATTTCATTTCTAAATATAACTCTTGATGGTTCAAGTGCTCTACGTTCTGGAGATATTTTTATTATAAAACCTACAATAACGAATTTAGGGAAAGACAACGCTTCTATTGAAAAAATAAAAATTATCTCTCCCAAAAAAGAAAAGATAAGAGAATTTACAATAAATAAAAATATTCTTCCTGTTAAAGAGCAAATAGATCGCTTAGATAGTTTAAAATTGAGCTCTTTAGAAAATAAATTAGAGCTAAAAAGATTAAGAAACGAAGTTAGATTCAAAAGTTTTTCAAAAGCTTTTTATTTGAATATAAATGATTTTAGTGATTCCTTAAATGTGGGGGACATAGTTATAATTCCTTTAGAACTTAAAATTTATTATAATCATAAAAAATATATCGTTGAAATAAATCATACAATCCTTATTTCAGAGCCTTTACCAACGCCCCCACACAATTCTCCTGGGTGGTACGTGGGTGACCAGCATATGCATACAGATATAGCTTATGATGGATCTGTTCCATTATCAGAGATGATTGATGAGAGTATTAGTGAGGGATTAGATTGGGTTATTTTTACAGACCATAGCAACTATCTCGATAGTGAAGAATGGAATGGAGGATATAATTCATGTGTTGGAAACAGCACTTCATCATTCAAATGTTTGTATGGTCAGGAAATGGCTGTTGATGCTCCTGGAATCAACGATGCTGCCCATTATTTAACTCATCCTTCTTCAGATGATAATTTGGGTTATATTGACGGAACTTGTACGTTTTGGAATAGTGGTTGTCGTGATGCACAAGATGTAATAGATGAGGTGGAGAATGCAGGAGGCATTGGTTTTATTGCCCATCCCTATGATGGATTCCCTTATTATTTAAATTGGGAAGACTGGTCAGTTACAGGATATTCTGGGTTGGAACTTATTAATGCTAAAGATGGGATTTTTGAAGGGGGTGACCAAGAAACAATTAATCAATGGGAAGATTTACTTATTGCTGAGACAAATCCCGATAATGGTTTTATAGTCGGCATAGCAGGAAGTGATGCACACCAAATTAGCGAGGTAGGACATACCTTCACTTATTGTTATTTAGATTCTGAAACTCTTACAACAAGTGCGATAAGAGAATCTTATAAAGATGGACACTGCATTGCATCTACAGGTCCATTTGTGCAATTCACCCTTGATGGGAACATAATTGGAAGTGTGGTTGATGCAATGTCAGGAATTAACACCTTAGATATCAGTGCGTCAAGTAATGGAGAATTTGGTGATATAACTTATATCTATATTTATCTAAATGATCAATTCTATGATTATATCCCTGTATCTGATGACACTTATTCTGGCTCTTTTGATATAGATTTAGATACAAGTGATGATTATATTAGACTTGAAGTTTACACTGATACTGGAAGAAGAGCATATACAAATCCAATATGGGTTGATGTTACAAGTTGTAGTTGCAGTAGCTGGTCAGAAGGTTCATGTGGAGGAGGAAGTTGTAGTGCTAGTCAAAAGCAATGGACGAGAGATTGTACTCCCGATGTATGTGCAACTGAAAGCCAGTGTGTTTATGATGAGGATTGTGAAGAGGAAGAAGCACCAGTTGAAGATTGTGAAGAATCTGGATATGAGTTTTGTATAGAATCTTCTTATGAAGATTGTGATGTAAGTATCGCTCAAAATTTATATGAGAATGTTAATGATATTGAATGGGGTGCTGTAAATGATGCTTGGGACCCTTATGTTATAGATGAATATAAAATAGGGTGGAAAGATGTTGATGCTCAGCAGATGTATTATGATTGCGATGGTGATTATGATTGTGAGTATGGAGGGTGTGATTGTGACGAAATAAATGATGAGGATACGATGGTTACTATTACTGCACCTGGAACAGCTTATCGCAATGAGATTCTTGGTTATGATGATACCCTTGAACAGGCTTGTTGGATATGGTGGTATCCTTTTAGTCCTAATTATGGGGTAGGTAATTCCATTTATGTCTTAAATTGTTTTGATGATGGTGATTGTTCTGCGAATCAGTATTGTGATAAAAGTAGTAGTTGGTCAAATTGGGATTGTGTTAGTGATAAATCAAATGGTCAATCATGTATAAGTGATTCTCAATGTAGTTCGGGATATTGTGATGATGATGGAGTTGGGTTGGGAGATGATGGTTGGTGTTTTACTCCTTACAATACTTATTTTGATGGGCAAGAGACAAGCTATTGTGAATACTCAATTGGTTCGGGTCATGTAAATTGTGACGAAAGACAGACTGGAGATGACCTTAATTTATGTTCAGGCACTTCTTACTACGAAGATGAATGTAGTTCTACATGTTCTTATCAAGATATTACTTCTGTATTTGAATGTGCTGAGGCAGGTTGTTCTTGTGACGAATTTTTGTGTGATGGAAAAACAACAGGAGATAATATAACAACTTGTTTTTCTGGAGAACCTTATTTTGCAGATAAATGCACTTCCGTAGCTGGAGGGGAAGATAGAGATAATGTTTGTAGAAATAGTACATTTGATTCTGGATGTACTGCAGATTCAAGATGTGAGGGCATCGTTGCGGGAACTGGAAATTGTGATTTAGCATGTAATTTTGTTTTACCCGATACATACAAATTCACTCATAAAAATTCTTTAGGAGAAATTGTCGCATGGTTTGGAGATGAAGGAAATATTGTTTTAGCAGGAAGTTGTTTTTCGGGAGGAACTTGTAATTCTCCTGGGGCAGATAGTTTTATTATAAGAAATTCAACAAACAATAATGTAGCTTTTATTAATTCTACAGGAGATTTATGTTTGGTGACTGGAGATTGTTCAGATCAATCAGCGACGTGTAATCCTTCAAGAGATGCTTTTATTATTCAAGATTCAACTTTCACAAACATGAGTTATATTGATTTTGATGGTGATTTGTGTTTGAAGGGAAGTTTGTTTGAGAATGTTGAATTGTAATTTGATTTCTTTTTTTATTTTTTAGTTTAAAAAATATATTTGTGATAACATCAATAAATAAATCTAAAATATATTTTAAAAAGCTCGTCGCATGTCCGTTATTTGTGCAGAGTTAACATTTTTGACTTCCCCTAATTTGTTTTCAATCGGTTCAAGTTCTTTAGATTCGTCAAGTGCGAAACCCACGATAACAGCTTTTAGCCCGAAAGCGATTGCTTCTTCTTCAAAGTTGATGTTTCTTCCTTCACCCTTTTCCACGACTTTTCTCGCGTTCTTTTTTATTTCTTCAAGATTTACATCTGTGGAAGTTGGCATGAGTTTTATTTTTATTAGGACTGTTCCCATAATTTATTAGGTAAATTAGGTTTTATAAATATTCTTATTACTCAATCAACATAATACTTAAAAATGTGACTTGTCTTTTTTTGTTATGGCTATGGGAAATTATGATAAGATTTTGGAAAAGGTGGCGAGTGCGTCGGGGTTGTCAACTGAGGAGGTTCATCGGCGGGTTGAGGCGAAGCAGGCGAAGCTTTCGGGTTTGGTGACTAAGGACGGGGCGATGCAAATTATTGCTGCGGAGTTGGGGATTAATTTTGATAATGAGAAATTGAAGATTAATGAATTGCTTCCGGGGATGAGAAAGGTGAATACTTCGGGAAAAGTGATAAATATTTTTCCGATTAGAACGTTTGTTACGAAAAAGGGCGATGCGGGAAAAGTTGCGAATTTGTTTTTGGCGGACGATACAGCGAATATAAAAGTTGTGCTTTGGGACACGAATCATATCGAGTTGATTGAGAAAAATAAAATTTTAGAGGGGACAGTTATAGAAATTGTTAATGGGAGCATGAGAGATAACGAAGTTCATCTTGGGAGTTTTTCGGAATTGAAATTAAGCGAGGAAGTTTTTGCAAATGTTCAATTGGATAAAATAACGAGCGAGAAAAATATTATTGATTTTGCTTTGGCAGATAATGTTAAGGTGAGGGCTTTTATTGTTCAGACTTTTGAGCCGAGATTTTTTTATGTGTGTTCCAAATGTAAAAAGAAAGCAGTTCCTGAAGGGAGCGCGTTTAAATGTGCGGAACATGGGGTTGTTATGCCGGAGAAGAGGGCGTTGATGAATGTTGTTATTGATGACGGGACCGAGACTATGAGAACGGTTTTATTTCATGATGCTCTTAAAAAAATTGGACTTACTGAGTTGGAAGATATTACTCGGATGACTCAACAGAGGGAAAATTTATTAGGAAAAGAAATGAATTTTACAGGGAATGTTAGGAAAAATTCTTATTTTAATAATAATGAGTTTATTTTAGAAGATGCTTCGGAAATTAATTTGGATGAGTTGATTGCGAAGTTGCAAAAGTAAGATAGAAACATATAAAAAGTAAGATGAATCTTATTTTAGATGGTTGATATTGATGTTACAAAAATGAGTTCTCGAGGACAAGTGGTTATTCCTTTGGCGATGAGGCAGGGAATAAAAGAAGGAGATAAATTAATAATTCTTAAGCGAGATGATGAAATTGTTTTGAAGAGGTCTTTGCCGGAGAGTGCGATTCTTTCTGAAAAATCTTTTGCAAAATTGTGGCTTAATGATAAAGAGGATGAAGCGTGGAGAGATTTGTAGCTGGAGATTTGCTTGTTGTGAGTTTTCCTTTTTCTAATTTAATTGGAGTTAAGAGAAGACCTGTTTTGGTTTTGAAATGCCCCAAAGGAGATGATTTAATTGTGCTTCAAATAACAGGATCTTCTTATGAAAAATCTGTTGAAGTTTTGATTAAAGAAAAAGATTTTTTGAAAGGTTCTTTGAAAAGAGATAGTTTTGTTAGAATAGATAAAATTGCATCAATAGAAAAATCTTTGATAAAATATAAAATTGGAAGTTTAAATAAAAATTCTTTTTCAAATATTCTCAATGAAGTTTGTTCTTTTTTGAAAAGTTAGTTAGAGAAATAATTATAAAGTTTTTTCTTTTCTTTTCTTTATGCTCATCAAAACTCATCTCGCGATAACTTTGTTTTTGGTTTTGGGTTTAATTTCTTTTGTGAATAATAAAATTGTTTTTGTTGTTGTGGCTTTGTTGGCGACTTATATTCCCGACATTGATTCGAAGCATTCGAAGATCGGGTATCATTGGTATTTTCGTCCGTTGCAGTGGATTGCGGATCATCGAGGAATGATTCATAGTTTTACTTTTTTGTTTTCAATTATTTTGCTTTTTGTTTTGTTTTTTCCGATTATTGCTTTGCCTTTTTTTGTGGGTTATGCTTCGCATCTTTTGGCAGATAGTTTTACTCTTGAGGGTATTAAACCATTTTATCCTTGGAAGAAAAAAAGTTTTTGGAAAGTTCGGACAGGGGGAAGAACAGAGATTACAATTTTGGTTGTTTTTCTTTTTGTTGATTTGTTTTTGTTTGTTGCTAAGTTTAATTCTATTTTCTAATCTATATTTGGGAATTGTACAATATTTATAAACTGGGAAGGGTTTTTTCTTTTATGGTTGATGTTGATGTTCAAAAGATTAAGGATGCTGTTTCTGGGGAAGAGATGATTGAAGAGGATTTGGAAGTTGAAGAGGTGAAATCTAAATCTAAGAAAAAAAAAGTTGTGGAAGTTAAGGAAAGTAAAGAGCCGACTTTGACGGATTTGCCGGGGATTGGTCCTGCGGTTGCTTCGAAATTAGAGAGTGCGGGAATTTTTGATTTGATGTCTTTGGCTGTTATGAGTCCGGCGGTTTTGGCTGATACGGCGGGCGTGGGTTCGGCGGTTGCACGAAAAGCAATTCTTGCAGCGAGAGATTTATTGAGTTTAGGTTTTACTGATGGAGTTGAATTTGCGAAGAAGCGGGAGAATATTAATTATATTACAACAGGAAGTAAAGAATTTGATGAGCTTCTGGGTGGAAAAGGGTTGGAAAGTCGGGCGATTACTGAGGCGTTCGGGGCTTTTGGTTCGGGGAAAACTCAGTTGGGTTCGACTTTAGCGGTGAATGTACAAATGCCTTTAGAAATGGGTGGAGCAAATGGTAAAACGGTTTTTATTGATACTGAAGGAACTTTTAGGCCCGCGAGAATTAAACAAATTGCCGAGGCGAAAGGAGCGAATCCTGAAAAAGTTTTGAAAAATATTTTGGTTGCGAGGGCATTTAATTCTGACCATCAGATTTTGCTTTTGGAAAAAGTTAGTGATATGATTAAGAACGGGGAGCCGATTCGGTTGATGATTATTGATTCTTTGACGGCACATTTTAGGGCAGAGTTTGCGGGGCGAGGGCAACTTGCAGATAGGCAACAAAAATTGAATCGTTATATGCACGAGTTAATGCGACTTGCAGAGACACATAATATAGCTGTGTATGTTACAAATCAAGTTATGTCAAATCCTGCGATGATGTTTGGTGATCCGACGACGGCAATTGGAGGAAATATTGTTGGGCATGCTTCTACTTATAGAGTTTATTTGAGAAGAGGAAAGAAAGGTTCGAGAGTTGCGAAGTTAATTGATAGTCCAAATCTTCCAGACAATGAATGTGTGTTTTGGGTTACTGAAGCTGGAGTTTGTGATGAATGATTTTACACTCTTTTTAAAAAATAAATTAAAATTGGGTAGGGGAAACTGGAGAATATAAATTCTTAAAAAGAGAAAAAGGTAATTAATGAAATGGTGAAAGATAATTATCTAAGACCGATGAAAGGAATTTGTGAATCCTATCAAAGGAAAGAAAATGGATATTCTGTTGTTGATGAAAATGGAAAATTAGTTCAATGTTCTAATGAAGGAGAAAGAAGAATTGATAATACTTCGGATTCAGGAATTCATTGTGATGAATGTTGGAGAAGATTAATCGATGAAGCTCGTTCTAGAAGTTGGTGATTAATCCAAAATTTCCCCTTTATATAACATTAAACTTGCGACGCCTTCTTTCCTTACAAAGTAAATTATATAATTAATACATTGACATTTATAAACTTAAAAATTAATTCTTAATTATGTATGAAATATATTTTGCAAATTCAAAATCTGAAAAAATTATTCAAGGATATTTAAATACCAGAAAGGATATAAAGAATAAACTAATTAGATTAAAACAAAATCCAAGAAAAGAAATAGGAGCGCATCCTTTGCATGGAAAATTATTAAGGAAGTGGGCTTGCTGGTTAGGTTCAAATATAAGAATGATTTACTCTATTGATGATTTAAGAAAAATAATCTATATAGAATCAGTAGGTTCTCATAAAATTTATTGAATTTCTAATCTTTTGATTCTTCCACTTTTTATATTATTTTCACTTTCTTCAATTTCTTTCATTATTTCTTTATTTTGTAGAATTTCTATTGTTGACTTGATTCCTTCGATTTGTCTCATAAAATCTTCTAATTCTTCTTTTGTAACATTTATTGTCTCATTTTCCATATTTTTTTATATTTGTAAAGTTTATAAAATTATCTTAATCCAAAATTTCCCCTTTATATAACATTAAACTTGCGACGCCTTCTTTCATTTGCCAAGGCCAGATTACCGCGATTTCTATTTTATTTCCTTTTCTTTTTATGAACATTGGTTGGTCTTCTTCTCTTACATGTTGAAATGGGTGTGCGTTTTCCCATTGAGCCAAAGTTTTTTTTAGTTCTTCAGGAGTCGGGATGTTTTCAGGAATGTGTTCTGGGAAATATTTAGAAAGTAATTCTTTTGTTTCCATCATTTTAATTCTTCCACGATAACCAATTTTTGCGTGACCCATCCAGATGTTTGGATTATTTGTTAAATCATTTTTCATATTAAATTTTTCAATTATCTTTTCAAATGTTAAATTTTCCATAATTTATCGAGGGAAAAGAAGTATATAAATGTTTGTTGTCGACGGAGAAGTTTAATATTTTAAAATTCTTTTTTTCCTTAAAGGATAATAAATTAATCCAAGGGAGATGAAGATTATTCCTATTCCGAGAGCGATGTAACCTCCATAAACATATTTTATATGTTCTTCAAATAATTTGATTAATGCAATTCCTAAGGCGAAACATCCAAATCCTGTTCTTATATATGCGAGAGTGTTTCTTTCATTTGCAAGAATTGTTCTTTCTTGTGCTAATTTTTTATGGCTAATTAATTTTTTTCTTAAAAGTTCACCGTTTTTCATTTTATAAAAAGAATTCAAATATTTATAAATCTATTTTTACATTAACAAATCTTGAATTGTTTGATAAGTGTTAAGCTCTTTCTTTGAAAACCAAAGTGCGACTTCATTTTTCGCGTCTTTCTCGTCGCTGGATGCGTGAATTAAATTTTTTACTGGAAGATTATTTGAATCTGCGTATTTGTAACTAACATGTGCAAAATCTCCTCGGATAGTTCCAGGTGGTGCGGATTTGGGTTCAGTTCCTCCTACAATTTTTCTAACGTTCTCAATTGCATTTACTCCTTCAAGTACAAAAGCCACTACAGGACCTTCGATAATATAATCTAAAAGCATTTCTCTAACCTTTGTTCCTCGTCGTTCGGCAATATCTTCGGTGTAATGTTTTTTTGCAAATTCTTTATCAACCCAAACTTGTTTCATTCCAATAATTTTTAGACCTGCATCTTCAAATCGAGAAATTATTTTTCCAACTAAATGTCTTTTGACACCTTCGGGTTTTATCAAAACTAAAGTTCTTTGCATCGTCGATAAAATATTCTTTTTTTTAAAAACCTTTCGGAAATTTTTTTAAGATTTACATTTTTGAATTTAAGAAAAGATTTATAAACCTAAATTTCTAATATATATCTGTCCTACTTTTGTTGGGATGAAAAAAGAGATGATTAAAATGGATAAACAAGCGAAGAGTGATTTGGTTGTTGTAGGGTTATTTTTAGTTGGAGTTGTAGTTTTGTTAGGATTTGTTTTTGCGAGTACGTTTACATCTTTTAATGGTGCAACTAATTTTACTCTTAGAGAAGATGTTTATGATATTGTTAATATTTCCGTTAATTTAACTTTGGATGCTTCCAATAATGTTACTTGGGTTAATATTACTTTTCCTGTTGGGGTTTCTTTGAACTTAACTAGTAATGCTTCAAGTTTAACAAAAAATATGAGTTATGATTCTGTAAATCGTATTCTTACTTTTTTTAATGATTCTAGATATATTTTGATGAATAGTACTTTGAATAATGGTACTTTTTGGGTAAATATTAGTGCTGCTACTGCTGGTAATTTTAATATTACTATTGATGTATATAACAAAACTTCTCTGATAACACGTGGGAATATTAGTCTTTATGTAAATGATTCTTCTTATCCTACTGGTATTTCGACAACTTCTTTGGTTGTAAATGGAAATTATTCTGGAAATGTAGTTTTAAATTTTTCTATTACAGAAGATTTGCCCGATACTGTGATATTTAATATTACTAATAGTGCTGGAGTTCAAAATCAGACTCTCACTGCTTCTCGGCAAGGTTCTACAAGTTATTATAATGCAACAATGATTACTTCAACTCTTCCAGATGGTCTTGTAATTTTAATCGTTCAAGTTAATGATACTCTTATGGGAACTTCTGGAACTGATATTAGTTTATCCAATCGTAGTTGGAATATTACTTTCAGGGTAGATGATACTTCCCCTTCTGTTGTTTTAACTTCTTCAAGTGCAACTATAGATACGTTAGTTTTAACTTCCACAGTTACGGATGCTACTCTTACAAGTAGTTCCTGTACCATTGATAGATCTGGTGCTTCAGTTACTGCTGGTTCTGGAACAAATGTTCAAACAATTACTGAGTCTGGGTTGGCTTGTGGTACTCCTTACAATTATATTGTGACTTGTACAGATTCTGCCGGCAATAGTGGTTCATCATCTTCAACTTCTTTTTCAACAACTGATTGTTCAAGTTCTGGAGTTTCATCTGGAGGCTCTTCTTCGACTTCTTGGAGTATGACTTATTCTCCTTTGGAAAGTGAATTGGTTAGTACAGAAGGATACACCAAAGAAATGAAAGTAAAGGAAAGAATTAAGGTTGAAGTTTATTCGGAGGGATTTTCAAGTGGTTCAAAAGAAACTCATTATGTTGGTATTAAAGAGATTAAATCTGATAGTGTTGTTGTAGAAGTTGCGAGCACACCGATTGAAGTTGAGTTGAATGCTGGAGAGGATGTAAGTGTTGATGTAAATGAAGATGGTTATTATGATGTATATGTTAAGTTGAATGAGATTGTGAATAACAAAGCAGATTTAACTATTATGAAAGTTTATGAGGAAGTTCCTGTTGAGGCTGAAGGTTCTGCAGTTGAGACATCTGGAGAAATTGTGACTTCTGGAGAAGTTCCAGACGAAGAGAAGAGTGCGCCTTGGATGATTATAATAATTGTGTTAGTAATTTTGGCTGCTACTATAGGTGGTGGAGTTGCTTGGAAGAATAGATAAGTTTTTATTGTTCTTTAGTCTTTTATTTTTATGGATGAAATTGAGTTAGTAAAATCTACAGAGCTTTTTAAAAATTGTAAGAATATAGTTATTGGTAAGGGAAATCTGGATGCGAATATTTTATTTGTTGGTGAGGCTCCTGGGAGGAATGAAGATGAAATTGGTTTGCCTTTTGTTGGGGCTGCTGGAAAAAGGTTGGATGCACTTCTTGAGAAAGTTGGTTTAAGTTTGGATGATGTTTATATTGCTAATATTTTGAAATGTAGACCTCCAGAGAATAGAGATCCGCTTCCAGATGAAATAAAGGCTCACACGCCGTGGTTAATTAAGCAAATAAAAGATGTTAAGCCGAAAGTTATTTGTTCTTTGGGAAATTATGCTACGAAGTTTTTTTTGGCGAATGGTAACGTCGAGAACATGAAAAATCAGCCAGGAATAACCGAGGTGCATGGTAAAGTGAGGGAGATTGAGTTTGAGGGTTTGAAGATTAAATTGATTCCACTTTTTCATCCGGCGGCGATGATTTATAATCAGAAATTGCTTCCTCTTTGGGAAGAAGATATGGAGATTGTTAAGAAGGAAATTAAGGTGGGGATTTTTTAGGAGAGAAAAAATTGTCTGAGTTTGGGGCGTTTTTTATTTTAATAAATTTGTAATGTGCATCTTTAGTTTGTTTTTTACATTTTGGGCAATTTTCTTGGAGAGTGTAAGAATTGCAAGATGTGCATTTTTTTAGTTTCATTAGAAAGTTTTTTTAAGATTCATAATGTATTCTTTAAGTCTTGTATTAAATGGTCCTTTAAAATATTTTTCCACTTCTTCGGGCTTAACCCATTTTAATTCTACTAAATCGTCTCCTGGTTTTTCGTCACCTTCAAAGATTTCACATAAAAAATAAATTTGTAAGAGATCTTGTTTATTTGGATAAACTCTGCTAAAAATGGTTCCCAAATTTTTAACATTGTAACCTGTTTTTAATTTTATTTTTTCTTTAAGAGTGTTGTCGCATTTTTTTCCAGGGATTAATCTTCCTCCAGGGAAGCACCAATTTAATTCTGGGAGGTCTGGATCGTTTTCTCTTCGACCAATTAAAATTTTTCTTGTTTCAGGATTAAATATAATTCCAAGAACTACAACATTGAATTTATCGCTGTTTTCCATCTTTTTATAGGTTTTATTTAGTTTTTAAGCCTTTTGTCCCTTGACACTAAATTCCATGTTCTGTTTTTTTGTCTTTTTTTCAAGGTCTTCTATTATTGTTTTTAATTTATTATCGGCAGATTTTATGTTCTCATCTTCGGTTTGGATTGAGTATTTTCCTGCGGAAATGTATTTTATTTCAGCGTTTTTTATTTCTCCTAAAATATTTTTAATTAATTCTAGTCCGTTTGGAGCAGAAGTGGTTATCAAGAGCTCTTTTTTTAGTGTGATTGTTTTTTGTTTTTGTGATTTTAAAATTTCTAAAATTTTTTCAGTATTTTCTTTACCTACTAATTTTTCTAATTCTTTTGGATTTTCTTTTATCTCCTCGACAAACTCGTAAAATTTTTCTTCTTTTTCTATTTTTTCAATTATTTTTGGAGTTTCTTCTTTTCCAAGAATTGTTTTGAATATTGCCTTGTAACTTTTTTCTTGTTTAGCTTGTTCTAAAATTTCTTTCTTTTCTTTTTGGGTTACTCTTCTTAAGGATAAGTCTATTTTTTCTCCAGAGACTCTTAGCACCTTACAAATTATTTTCTTTTTTGGGACGACATATTCTCGGAGGTTTCTTATTCTTCCAGGGGCTATTTCGCTTGTGATTATTGTTCCTTCTCTGTTTCCGTCTATTTTTACGAAGACAATTGCTCCAGAGATGCTTTCTACAGTGCAGGATACGATATCTCCGACTTCTAATTGTGCTGTCATCATTTAAGAAAATAAGAAGAGGTTTTAAAGTTTTGGGATGGGAAATTTAAATCTTTACCATCTCAATTTCTAGATTTCTTTTTAATCCGTCGATGAATTCTTGTTCTTGTTCTCTTTGGATTAGGCATCCTGCTGCGAATTTGTGACCTCCGACTTCTCCGCCGAGGTTGAGCATAACTTTGCTTAGAACTTCTCGCACGTTTCTTCCTTCATTTCCAACGTTTCTTGCGGAAATTTTTATTTTGTCGTCATAATATGCTAAGGCAATTATTATTGTGCCTTCTTCGTAGAGTGATGAGTTTGAGAGGATGCTTGTGATTGTTCCAATCATTGTGTCTTTTATGTTTTCTTTTGCGTTGATTATCGTGAATCCTCGGCCTTCGATTTTTTCTATTTCTGTGACGTATTTTAATCCGGAAATTAAAAGTTGTTTGTATTTTATGTGGATTGCTTCGGCTTTCTTTTTTGCGGAAGAGAGTCCCATGCAAAATTGTATTGCGGTTTCGCTTTCGCCAAATTTTGAGCAGGCGTTTATCATCGCACTTAATTCTCTCGCGTCTTCTAATTTATTGAAAAATTTTAGTAAAAAAATGTCTCCGATTATTTCTTTGTTTCGCGATTTTGGATTTCGAAGCATGATTGCTGTCACGAGTTTTCCCATTTCTTCGTCGGTGAGTTCAATTAAACTTTTGTATTTTCCTCGTTCTGGGTTTAAACCGCATTCTCGCAATAATTCTAAAACTCCTTTTATGTTGCCGGTTACTCCCGGAATATATGGATTTGAATTGTATTCAAGTGTTCGATTTAATGGTCTTGTCGACGGGTAAATTAGGAGTCCTCGTTTTTTTTTGATTTCTCCTTGATTGACAATGTTATGATTTAATTGATCGATTTCTTTTTCGAGCATGTCGCCAATCATTCCAAGTATTGCGAGTTTTTCTAAGTCAAAAATTTCCGGATATAATTGTTTGCAGAAAAGATAAGTCACCCCTGAGCCACTTATTCTTTGGCCTTCACATAATTCTGGATTTATTATATGAACATTTGTTGGAACTTCTTGGGTGACTTCGTGGTGGTCTATTACGAATACGTCCTCAAGCCCGGATTCTGCGATGGTGTCTAAATTACTTGAAGCTAAATCTAAAAAAACTATGAGCTTGTTTTTTGGAATGGTTTGTATAAATTTTTTTTCTAAACTTTTTATAATCTTTATAGAAAATTTTTTATCAAGTTTTCTTAAAGTTTTTAACAGAATTGTTGCGGAGGTTATGCCGTCGGTGTCGAAGTGGCTCACTACGAAAATTTCTTTATCTTCAGAAAGTTCTAAAAATTTCTTTGACACCACTTCTATTTGTGAATCTAAATTACCTCTTTTTTCCATTTGAATAAAATTAATTTAATTATTTCTTTTTCTTTTTTTTCTTCACTATCTCAACGCCTAAATATTTCTTGATTTTTCTTAAATGTGAAAATAATCTGTCTTTTTCTCTCTTTGCTCTTTTGTCTTGATGATTTTTGTCATAATGTTTTTCAACGCCTGCTAATTTTTTCTCTATGTTTTTTAATTCTGGATCTTGGTATAAATTTTTCTCTCTAAGAATTTCTGATATTTTTTTATTGTATTCTTGGGGATGCGAGCCTTGCCTTCTTAACTCTTCTCCGATTTTTTCAGAAGTCATTCCGCCTTCGGCTAATTCAATTACTTTTTTCTCGTAATCTGGCTGAGATAATTTTTTTTGTTTAGCAACTTTCTCTACAGGTTTTTCTTTTGCTTCAGTTGTTTTTTTCTTAGGCATAATATATGAAATTAAAGTTGTTTTTTAAAGGTTACTATGCTGGATTTTTTGGTTGTGAAAAATATTTAAAGATAGATTTCGTGTTTTTTTAATGGGGAAAAGTATTGGTGTGTTTAGTTTGAAGGGTGGTGTCGGGAAGACTTCGAGCGTTGTTGCGTTGGGTGATGCGATTGCGAGCTTGGGTAAGAAAGTGCTTTTGGTGGATGCGAATTTTTCTGCACCAAATTTGGGAATGCATTTGAATATTATTAATCCTGAGGTTACGATTCATGATGTTTTGGATAGGGTCGCGAATATTTCTGACGCGATTTATGATTTTGGTGAGCGGTTTCATGTGCTTCCAGCGTCGATGAATTATCCTAAAGAAATTAATCCTTACAAGTTAAAAGATAAATTAAGTTACTGGAAAAATAAATATGATTATGTTTTAATTGATACTTCGCCTTCGATGAATGATGAAACTTATGCAGCGATGTTGGCTTCTGACGAGCTTTTGGTTGTGACTACTCCAGATGTTCCTACTTTAGGGACCACTATTAAGGCAGTGAACATGGCGAGGAAAAGGGGCACTCCGATTATTGGTTTGATTTTGAATAAAGTGCGGAATAAGAATTTTGAGTTGTCTTTGAAAGATATTGAGACGACTTCGGATGTGCCAGTTATGGCCGTTATTCCCGAGGACATTAACATTTTGAAAGCTTTGTCTAAGTCTGTCCCGTTGACTTATTTTAAACCGAAATCCGAGGCGAGCGTCGAGTATAAAAAATTGGCTGGAACTTTGATTGGTGAGGCACACAAGCCAAAAAGAATTAAAGATATTTTTAAGAAAATGAGGCCGGACAAACAAACGTTGAATCGGGAGATTTATTACAGCAGATTGTTTAGGGATTAATTTTTGAATAGCTCCGCCCGACTCCCAACTCGTGAAATCTTCTTTAAATTCGTTTTTTATTTTTGTTGCTCATTTATTAGAAATTTCAGAGTTGCTCGGATTCGAAGTTCTCATCTAATAGAAATAGCCCCGCCCAGATTCGAACTGGGGTCACTGGCTTCAAAGGCCAGTATACTTGACCGCTGTACTACGGGGCTCTAAATTATGTTAGCGATGAATAATTTATAAGACTTTTGATTAAGCATAAACTTAAAAATTGTTAAAATTCTATAATATTATGCGGGGGTGCCGGAGTGGTCAAACGGGCAAGATTAAGGCTCTTGTAGCTTAGTGCTTACGCAGGTTCGAATCCTGTCTTCCGCATATCTTATTGTAAATAAGATTAATCCGAAGGATTTCAATTTGCAAAATCGTTTAATTTAAAAAATATTTTTTAGTGCTTACGTTGGTTTCGTTCTACCACGCTTGGGAGGACGAGCGAGTGATTTGTTCACGACGCCTAATTTGTCTTCCGCATTTATATTCTTTAGAAGATAAATTATTATAAAGTATATTAAAAGATATTTTTTATGAAAAGAATCACTGAATATGTTTTAAGTCAGGAAGAATGGGTTTCTTTATTGCCAAGCGTGAAAGAGGAAGGTTACCAAGTTCATGGATATAATGGTTATGAAGAACTTACAATAGATGATGGAAGTAGAACTTCTCTTGATGAAAATAGAAGGATGTTTTCTGTTTGCATTCCTTTAAAGGATGGAATGAAATTAAGAGTTAAAGATTCTAAATTAGTTCAGGTAATTGATTCCATTTTGGATAATTAACCATTATATCTTCCATGCTTCTCAACGACTTTTAATCTATCTCTCGCATTTTGAAATATATTTTCTTAGAGACAAATTAATATAAACTTGAATTTTCTTTTTTAGTTATGTGGGAACAAATTGATGGCGAACTTGCTCATTATAGTCAAGATATTAAAGAAGGATTTGTTTTAACAAAAGGAAGAAAGTCTTTTTGTTTTGAAGACTCCCCTTATGAAGGGAGTGTTTATTTTCCAACATTTCAATTGTTGAAAGTTCATAAAGAACACCCTTTTGAATTTAAATATGGGGGGAGAATTATACTTCAACCGAAGAATGACAATTCGTTTATTGGAGAAGTTTTGAGAAAAGCAGAATCTAATCCTAATCTTTATGACGCTGTTTCTTTTGTGTTATCTCCTTATGATGTTTCTTTAAAGGAAAATGATATTTGGAAAAATATAGGTGTTTTTCATGAATGTTTTTTACTCCCGAATTCTCAAAGGAATTCTATTTCTCTTTTATATTTGGATGCTAAAATGGAAATTGATGGTAGTGATGTAAATACCTTATCTATTGTTCCTGATTCTTTAATAGATAGGCATTTTGTTGAATGGATTTATTCCATTGGAGATATTAATTCCTATGTTGGTGAAAGAAAATTTGGGGAAGGTTGGATTAATCTTGGGAGAGTTGATTTTAATAAACAGAGATGTTTAGGTAATGTTGTTTTAGATGTTTGTAATATGCTCGAGAAAAGATTTAGTACAAGATTATTAACTGAAAGAAGTGTATTTTAAGTTTAATGTTTATATCTCCCTCTCTTTTCAACGGCGTTTAATCTTTTGAAAATTATTTTGGAATCTTTTGATTTTGAATATCCTTTTTTAAATTCTTTGAAAAGTGTTTCCCCGCTTTTGAAATGTTTTGCTTCGAGGGCTTGTTTTAGTAAATGAATGTCGACGGCTTTGTCTTCGTTTTTTCTGCTTTCGTATCCGAGTCCGAAGTCTATGAAGAAAATTTTTTTTTCTTGTGATAAAATCATATTACTTGTTGTGAGGTCGCCGTGGATTATGTCTGCGTTGTGGAGTTTTGCGACTGAGTTTCCGATTTGTTTTAGAATTTGTTTTTGTTTTGCAAGAGGAAATGTGTTGAGATGTTTGGAGAGTTTTTTTCCGTCGATGAAAGGCATTATTATTTTGTCGAATTCTTTTGATTCTTGAGGTATTGGAGTGGGGATAATTTTTGATGCTTTGATTAAAAGTTTTGTTTCGGATTTTGTTCGTCTTTTACGAAGCATGTTGTCTAGTTCGGGGATTCTGTAAGATTTTGGGATTCTGTCCTTGGTGATTAAATTTTCTGATAGAAATATTTTTGCTTCGGCTCCTTGGGCTATTGTTTTGGATGTCATATATTTTTGAATATAATTATGTTTAAATAGTGTTTTATTTTTTTTATTTTATGAATGGATTAGTTAAGAAATTATTAAGTGTCGGTGTTGCTGGAGCGATTGGTGTTGTTAGTTATTTGCCGAGTGCTTCTGCTGGAGATAGAAGTTTGATAATGCCTTTTAGAACTGATGCTCCGGAGGGATATGTTGAGAGTTCAGATGAAGCTGTTGTGCCCGAGGATCAGAGAACAAATGTTAATTATTCAAATAAAACTGAAGCACAAAATTCTGAAGATGAAAATAGAAAAAAAGCTCACATTTCTTTTGGGGTTTCTCCTTTGGGGAAATTTAATGATAGTGATATAGATAAATTTTATGGGGATCAAACTGGATTTAGAATTTCTTCTGGGTATAATTTTGATCCGAGGTTTCGGTTTGAAATGGGGCTTAATTATTCAAATAATATAATCAGAGATGAGGATTTTGGTGATTATGTTATTGATGAAGCAAGTTTGACTATCACTCAACTTGAATTTTTGGGAGTTTATACTCATAAGATTAAAGATGATTTTAAGATTTATTTTGGAGGAGGGTTGGTAAATGCGACCGTTAAGGAAAGTATTGATGGCGAGGTGAGAGATGGTAGTTGTTTAATTAAAAGATATTGTATGGATAATACTTCAATTTCAGAAGATTTTAGTGATTCTGGAACGGGGTTCATGAGCATGGTCGGGTTTGAATCTTTTGCTTATCTTCAACTTAAATATAGTTCAGTGAATATTGGGGAAGGAGATACAAAAATAGATATTGGTAGTTATGGAATGGAATTTGGGTTCAGGTTTTCTTTTTAATCAAGAAAGATTAATTACCGAAACTTCCTCAATTTCTTTCCACCAAACTTCTTCATCATTTTTTGAAGTTGTTTAGGGTTCATCATTTGTGAAGGGTCCATGTTTCCCATTCCACCTTTCATCATGTCATTCAACATATCATATTGTTTTATTAGAGATTTTATGTCGCTGTTGTTTACTCCAGCACCTTTTGAAATTCTGTTTATCCTCGAGTTTCCTGTTTTTTTGTCGCTTAGAAGTTCAGGGTTTTCTTTTTCTTCTTTTGTCATTGATTTAATTATGTGTTCCCATTTGGCTATTTTTTCTTCTTGGGCGCCGAGCATGTTTTCTGGAATTTTTGCTTTGCCTAATCCCGGAATCATTCCTTTAATTTTATCAAATCCTCCAAGTTGTCCCATTGATTTAACTTGTTCAACGACATCTTCAAGGGAAAGTTTTCCTTCTTCCAATTTCTTTTGCATTTTCTCTTGTTTGCCTTCGTCGGTGACGGATTTTATTTTTTCAATTAGAGATTGTAAGTCGCCCATTCCGAGAAGTCGAGATAAGAAAGCTTGGGGGTTGAATTCTTCGAGGTCGTTTATTTTTTCTCCGTTGGCGATGAAGTAAACTGATGCGCCGGTTTCTGCACACGCGGTTAAAGCGCCTCCACCTTTCGCGGTTGAATCCATTCTTGTGATTATAACTCCGGAAATGTTCAGGGCTTTTTTGAAATCTTGAGCTTGTTGTTTAGCGGCTTGCCCGATATCTGCAGGCATTACCAAAATTATTTCTGTTGGTTTGATTTGTTTTCCTAATTCTTTTATTTCTGTAACTAATTCTTTATCTAAATTGTGTCGTCCAGCGGTATCAATTAAAATTAAATCATAATCTTTTAATTTGGGCTCGAATTTTTTCCAAGTTTTTACCGCGTCGTTTTCTTCCATGTCGACGAAAACATTTAATTTATTTCTTTCAGCTAATTGTTTTAATTGTTCTTTCGCGGCTGGTCGATGAACGTCCAATCCGACTAACGCGACTTTGTTTCCTCGCTTGGCGTAGTAGTTTCCGAGCTTTGAAATTGTAGTGGTTTTACCCGCTCCGTATAAACCTAATAACATTATTCTGTTTTGTTTGGGCTGGAGTTTGAGTTGTTTGTATTCTCCGAGGATTTTTACCAATTCGTCGTGGAGTAATTTTATGAGGTGTTCTTTTTTGTCGATTTCTTTTATTCTTTCGTCGAGTGCTGTTTTTTTTATTTTGTCTGAGATTTCTTTTACTAAGGGGATGCTCACGTCGGCTTCTATTAAGGCTCTTTGTAATTCTCTCACGATTGTGTCAACAAGATTTTTGTCAAGAAAGATTGCGTTCGCTATTTTGTCCGTTGCTTTTCTTAGAACTTCTCCGAGTTTTTCTAACATGAGTTAGTGAGGGAATAAGGGATTATTAAGTTTTTGGATTGCGAAAATTTAAAAATGCCGGGTTCTTGAATGTGTAATGGTGAAGAGATGTTCTCAAAGATGTTCGGGGCTTTTGGCAGTTGTTGTGGCTTCGGTTTTGTTGGCGTTTTTCTTTTTTACTCCGACGATTACGGGGAACGCGATTGGTATTTTATCTTTAGAAAATTCTAATTTAATTTCAGGTGCTATTTTAATTTTGACTTTTATTGGAGTGCTTTTGGTTTTTAGACATAAATGATTTGGGAAAAAATGCTCGCTGTCGCTCGAGATATTGGAAGTTGTTAAATTAGTTTCATTTTAGATCTTATGGTTTTCCCTACCCATATTTATAAATTGTTTTTTCTTTAGAATTAAAATGCAAAACGAGGTAGATATTCCTTTGAGTGATGGGGAAGCGATTGAGAAAATAAATTTTTTGAAATGTAAGGGGTTTGAATATTTTAAAATCCATCCTTATTTTAATCGAAATAGTTATCTTAAACATGGGGTTGAACTTGATGAAGTGAAGAAAGTTTTTTATCAATTTGAAAAAATTATTGGAGTTTTCAAACGCCCAGCACAGAAGGGGTTTAAGTATTCTTTTAGGTATAAGCTTGAAGAAGCAAAAACTCTGGTTTTATGTTTTTATCTTGATGAAATCCCTCCTAAATTTTTTAATGCTTATTATGATTGGACAAGGCAAGAAAAGAAGTTAAAGAAAAAAGTAGGAAAATGGTTAAAGAGAGAATTTAACAAAAAATAATTGGTGCTTTATTTTTTTGAGGCATTGCAAATTGAAAATGATACTCTTTCATTTCTGTTGTCAAAAGTAATCCTAAAGTTATCATGTTCCCAAATTTTATTACTTCAATAGATGTTGTTTTTAGATTACCTAATTGTTCGGGTGATATTTTAAAAAACTTTGATGCACAATCAATTTCAATCCCTAAAATTTTTCCATTTTCTCCCACATCCAAAACGAAATTTCCTAAAACCATGTTTCCTATAACTTTTTCTTTTTCTGGATTATTGTAGATGTATAGAATATCCAAATCTTCTTCATAAGAATAATTTTTCATATTTGGTAAACGGAAGAGGGTTTTATAAGGTTTTTTATTGAGGAAATTGCTCGCTGTTGCGAGTTATGGGGAAAGTTATTAAATGGGGAAAATTTATAAGGTGGAAATTATTATTAAATTGAAAAGGGGAAGATGGCTACAAAAAAGGGTTGTTTAAAAAAAGGAAAACAGCCCCCTAAAAAAAATGGGGGGAAATGTCAGCCTAAAATTAAAAAAGGAAAAAGAATTGTTAGAAAAGGAATTTTAGGTAAGTTATTTGAGTAAAAATGTATAAGGTAATGTTGGATACATGTGTATTGGTGAATTTTTTTTTAATTTATTCTAAAAGGGATAAACAGAAAAATATTCCCATTCCTTTGAAGAGAAGTGAGGAATTATTAGATAGTTTTGAATCAGGGAAATTTTTTAATGTTATGAGCCAATGGAGTAAACTTGAATTAAGAAATGTTGTTAGATTTATAAGATTGGAACAAAAATTTGTAGAATCTGGATATTCTACGAGAGAATTTGGAGATGCAAGAAAAGAAATATTTTTAACTTCGGAAGAAAATAAATTAGTAAGTCAAGCAGTTTTTGATATATGGAAATATTGCATTAGAGAAACTAAAGATTTAACGAAGGAAGATTTTAAAAAAATAGAAAATCTTTCTAAAAAAGGCTTTGGATTTATGGATATAATCTTAATTTTACAAGCGAAGAAAAATAAATGTGATTTTTTTATAACGAAGGACAATCAGCTTAGAAAAATGGAAAGTTTATCAAAAGAATTTAATTTAAAAATAATTGGGATAAAGCAATTTTTAGATAAATTGAGCTAATTTAAGATTTTACTTTTTCAAAAAATCTCTTCCCTGTTCAGTTATTTTTATTATAAAAAATGGACGCCCATTTTTCTCGTGCTTCTTTTCTTTTTTAATCTCTATAAATCCAAATTTTTCTAATTCTTCACAATTAGATTTTATTGTATTAAATCCCGTATTTATTTTTCTTTCTAATTCTGCAAATGTTTTCTCAGATTTGCTTAACTCTAAAATTTTCTTTTTTATATCAAATGAACTTCTTTTAGACATACTACAAAGAAATAGTAAGATTTAAATATGCTAACTCATAATATTAAAGTAAGTTAAATGGGAAAGGAAAATTATATTTTGGTAGGAATTGGCGTTCTGGTTGTTTTAGTTATTCTTGGAATTATTTTTATTCCTGATTCGAACGATAATTCTAATAATGAAATAACTTGTAATTTTCCTTATATAAAAGTTGGAAATTCTTGTTGTTTAGATGGAAATTCAAATAATATTTGTGATAGTGATGAGGAAGAGAACAAATTGGAAGATTTTGATTTTTATGTTTATGCAGATAGAGATGGGCTAAATCAGATAGGCACAAAACACCCTAGTGAAGAAACATTAAAAGTATATAAAACACTTAATCAGTATACTGAGGGTGGCGAATTAGAAGAAGGATATGGATGGTTATTTTTACATATCTTTACTGAAGAGTCAAATGGCGAATCTTTTTGTAATATCTTGGAATATTATGACGGGGACTTTAATGCTGAATTTAACAAAAAATTAGAGGATTATAATTCAGGATATCTCGGAACTTTTATTATGTTGCTTTATGAGAAAGATAAAAAACCAAGTAATGTAGAATACAAAATTAAATGTAAAAGATTGTTGGACTATGCTCAATTGGAAAAATCATACTTAATACACATTGATTATAGTGAGGAATCATTCAGCGAGTGAATTCGCAAAAAAGTTATTCTCTAAGGTAAAAATTTTCTTTCTCTGATTTTACATTTCTCTTGGCACAATTCACAAGGTTTATGCGTTTTAATATTTGACTTTCCTTCTTTTGAATGAATAAAAATTCCTTCATTATTTAGAATGTAAATTTTACCTTTTAATTTAAAACTCCTCCATCCGCATAAACAAATGATATAATCACAAATATCTCGATAATTATTTGTATTCCAAATAATTATTCCTCCATCTCCAATTTTATCAAAAATATTTGGCATATTTAAAAAATGTTTTTTATTTTTTGTAAGAATAAATGCTCTTTGAGAATTAGCTAATCTTAGTTGGACTTCATCAGGAATACTTTTACCAAAATTTTTGGGAAGAATTACATTTAAGTTATGTTCTTCTTTTAGATGTTCTCCAAATTCAATAGAATCTTCATCAATATATATTTTAAACTGATTTTTGTTTACCATTTTTCTTTATTTCCAAATTCCATCTTCATTACAATCCCAATTTCTCAATAAATTTTTTATTTTTTTGTTGTGAATCTCTCATTACATTTCTCTTCTTTGGCGAATAAGGAAAGGTTATTATTAATTACAATCTGAATATGAATAACGATAAACACATATGGGGATTATAAAATTAATGCCCTCTCTTTGTTCTGGTTTACAAAAATCACATTTGAATTGAATTGTTAAATTATATCTCCCTGAAGGAAGTTTGGTCTCATCACATAAGGAAGGAGTATTTTTATTGCAATTTTTTTGGTTAATTTCTATATCAAGATATTTTGCAGAGGTTGGAGTAATATTCATGAAAGTATTTGGACTAATTTCAGTTTCAAATAAATTGTCTCCATGAAGAAAATCTAGATAAATTTCTCCTGTGTTGATTTTTCCAGAATTAATAGCAATTAAACTTATATGTTTTGAACAATCTATGTTTGCTAAACATTTGGAATCAACTACAAAAAATTTCTCAGGAGGTGTTCTATAATTTATTTCTACATCTGCCCAATTTGAACTTTGAGTTTCTTTGAATTGTTCTAAGTTTTTGTTTGCAATATTAATTTGCTCGTGAGTTGAATAAAGTCCTATTAAAAGAGTTGTTATTATTAACAATCCCGTAAAAGTTAGAGAGATTTGTTGTATTAATATCTGTTTGTTATTATATTTATGCGTTTCAAATAGATTATGGCTTGTAATTTTTCTTTCTTTCCAAAGTTTTTCTATCTTTGTATTTTGTTTGTTAAAGTGTTTGAAATAATAAATGATTGTAAAAATTAGGATAATTATTGCAATGAAAATTGTTATTAAACTAAAGAAATATGCCATCTTCTACAACCCTAACTTCTCAATAAATTTTTCTTTATCAAATTTTTCTATGGCTTCATATTCTTGTCCTGTTCCTAAATATAGAATCGGTCTTTTTGTTACATAACCGACGCTGAGTGCTGTTCCGCCTTTTTCATCGATGTCGGCTTTGGATAAAATTATTCCGTCTATTCCGATTTCGAAGTTGAAAGTTTTGACTTGTTCGACTGCGTCGTTACCCGTGATGCTTTCTCCAACAAAGATTTTCAAATCAGGTTTGCAGATTCTTGCAATTTTTTCAATTTCTTTTAGAAGATTTTTTGATGTGTGGATTCTTCCTGCGGTGTCGATTAAGACACAATCGATTTTGTTTTTTTTCGCGTATTGAATTGCGTCGAAGCCGACTGATGCTGGGTCAGAGCCGTAGTTTCCAGCGATAACTTTTACACCGATTTTTTCTCCGTGAGTTTGTAGTTGTTCAATTGATGCAGCTCGGAAAGTGTCGCCGGCGGCTAATACTGAAGTTAATCCTTGTTTTTTTAAAGATTCTGCAATTTTGGCGACGCTGGTAGTTTTCCCTGTTCCGTTAATTCCGCAAAATAAAATCACATAAGGTTTGTCTTGTTTTTCTTTTATTTTTTCAGCGATGTCAAATGGTTCAATTAAAATTTCTGTGATTATATCTTTGAAAATTTCTTTTATTTGGTCTTCAACTTCTTTTTTTAAAAATTCCTGTCCGACAATTCTTTCTTTCAAATCTTTGACCATTTTTTCCGCGACTTCCAAGGCAACGTTGTTTTCTAAAAGTAGCATTTCTAATTCGTCCGAGTAAATTTCGAAATCTTTTTCAGTTATTTTTATTTTATTTATTTTTGAAGTTACTCTTTTGAAAAAAGATTCTTTTCCTGGCTCGGGTTTTTCTTTAAGGTCTTCTTCCGAGATTTCTTTGATCGGTTTTAATTTAGTTTCTTTTTTTAGAATTTCTTTTTGAATAATTTTTACTTCTTCTGGAGTTTTCAAATCGGGCGTTTTGATTAATGTTTTTTCCTCGGGTTGGATTGATTTTTTCTTAATTTCTTTTATTGTTTCTTGTTTGACTTCTTCAATATTTTCTTCGACTTGTTCCTCTGCTTTCTTTGAGAATTTTTTTGTCCAATTTCCGAGTTTTTCTTTTAGTTTTCCAAACATGTTATTTGAAGAGATTGGGATTATATAAATTTTTATAAAGTTGGAATTCTTTGATTTGGTAGATGAAAGGAATATTTATTATAATGGATGGTGCAGGGGATTTGCCTCATAAGTTGTTGGGGGACAGGACGCCGTTGGAAGTTGCGAAGACGCCGAACATGGATTTTCTTGCGACGCGGGGAGAAATGGGTTTTATGTATCCTGTTAAGCCAGGTTTTGTGCCAGAGTCGGATGAGGCGATTGTTTCGATTTTCGGGAATGATCTGATTTCTTCGACGAGGGGGCAGTTGGAAGCGAGGGGGACTGATTTGAAATTGACTCGGGGCGATTTGGCTTTGAGAGTGAATTTTGCGACGATTGATAATCTTGAAAAAGGGAATGTTGTTGATAGGCGAGCGGGGCGGACTTTGACGACTTCGGAGGCGGATGTTTTGGCGAAGGCTTTGGGAAAGATTAAACTTCCTTGCGAGTTTGATTTTGTTTCGACGAATCAGCATCGGGCTGTTTTGGTTTTGCGGGGCGGTTTTTCTGATAGCGTTTCGGGGAACGATGCGACTTATTCACAGGGAAAAAATCATGAACTTATTAAAATTGGGATTTGCAAGGCGTTGGACGAGTCGGAGAATTCTCAGTATACGGCGAATATTTTGAATGATTTTGTGAGGAAGGCGTTTATGGTTTTAGATAAGCATCCGGTTAATGAGCATCGGAGGAAGAAGGGTTTGTTGCCGGCGAATTATCTTTTTGTGCGGGGTGCGGGGATTGAGAAACCTGCTTTGAAAATTTATCGAAGGTGGATGTCTGTGAATTATATGCCGTTGGAGATTGGGTTTTCTCGGGTGTGCGGGATGACGAATTTTAGTTTTGATTATCCAAAGTTGAAAGGTCTTGATGCTTACAAGAATTTGCATGAGGGGTTGAAGATGGCGTGTAAGTTTTCGGTGAAGAGTTTGAAAAAACAATTTAAGAATTTTGATTACGCGTATATTCATTTGAAGGAGACGGATTTGCCGGGGCACGATAATAAACCATTGGAGAAAAAGGCGATGTTGGAATATATTGATAAGACGCTGTTTTTGTTTTTGAGGAAATTTTGCCCGCCGAATAAAATTAAGGTGGTTGTGACTGCGGATCATTCGACGCCGTGCAAATTGAAAAATCATTCTGCGGATCCGGTGCCAGTTTTATTTTATAACGATTCGCCTCCAAAAGAAAAACATTTTAATGAGCGAGAAGCACGGAGAGGAACTTTGGGAAGAATTATGGGGAAGGAACTTTTTGAGAAGGTTGGATTTTTGAAATAATTAAATTTATATATTCTTTTTCTCTATTTTTAACATGGTAAGTAAAATTAATGAATTAAATAAATTGAAACCGAAGGTTGTAAGTGTTTTGAAAAAGTATGGAATTAAGAAGGCGGGGATTTTTGGGAGCTTTGTTCGGGGAGAACATAAGAAGAAAAGTGATGTTGATATTTTGGTTGAGATAACCGATAAAAATATGAGTTTGTTAGGGTTTGCGCGAATTAAGGTTGATTTGGAGGATGTTCTCAAAAAGAAAGTTGATTTGGTTGAATATAAATTAATTAGACCAGAACTTAAAAAAATAATATTAAAAGAAGAAGTAAGAATAATATGAAAAGAGAAGTGAGGTTTTTCGTTGAGGATATTTTGAATTCAATTGAAAAGGTTGAGGATTTTTCCAAGGGAATGACTGAAAAAAGATTGGCTGAAGATGAATTAAAACAATATGCAATTGTGAGAGCGATAGAAATTATTGGCGAGGCTTCTCGAAATGTTCCGGATGATTTTAGAAAAAAATATCCAGAAGTTCCTTGGAAGGAGATGGTTGGATGAGAGATATTGTGGCTCATTCTTATTTCAAATTAGATATTGAAAAAATATGGAAGGTGATTAAGAATGATATTCCTATTTTGAAGAAACAGATTAAAGAAGTTTTGAACGATATTAAATAATCTTCCAGTACAGCAATCATTAAAAATACCTTGCCATTTCTTTTTGTATGATTACGTATAATGACATTCGGGAGGCGACGGTTAAGGAGCGGTATTCTCAGCAGTTGCAACCGATTCCGAAGAAATTTGTTTCGGACGTTTCGAAGTATCTTGAGGAGAAAAAGGCGATTGCGATGAAGGAGGACGATGTGTTTTCTGATATGGTTTTGAAGACGAAGAAGCAGTTGGAGAATGCGATTATTTTGTTTAAGGAATTTATTCGGACGAGGAAGAAGAAGATTTTGAATTTGATTTTGATTGCTTCGGAGACTGGGATTTCGAAGCAGGATTTTGAGAATATGTTGGCGTTTGAGAAGGATTTGTTTGAGGAGTTGATGAAGTCGATTGATGCGTCGGATAAAGTTTTGAATGAGTTATTGAATGGGCGGGAAGAGAAAGAGGCGGAGAATGAATTGCTTGTTTTTATTGAAAATGTTACGGAGTTTATGGGAATTGGTGGTGAGAAAATGGGACCGTATGATAAAGGTCAGATTGCGAATTTGCCGAAGAAGATTGCAAGGATTTTGGTTGAGGGGAAGAAGGCTGAGAAGGTTCCGAGTGATTAGATAAATTTTTATGGAAATCTTTAAATAGAGAATGATTGTGATTACAAATAGCGAGGCTAAAATGTACGAAGATTGTAAAATTAATTCGAAGAAACGAGGGATGCTTGTTGGGAACACGAGTTCTTTAAGACAAATTTTGGATTATCTTGAAAAAAATTTGAAGAAAGGTTACAAGTTAGACGATTTAAAATATGTTTTATTTAATCAAGGTTACATGCGAATAGAGGTTGAAGAGGCGATAAAAATAATTAGTGAAAAGATAAAAAAAGCTCAAGGTGATAAACATAAAGTTGTGGAAGAAGTTCAAATTATTGAGGAAGTTGCGGAGTTGCCGAAGAAAGGTTTTTTTAGAAGATTGTTTGGGAGATAAATTTGTCGGATTTTTATTATGAATACACATTCGAAACATTTAAATAGTATAATGAATAGGTATTCATAATAAAATTAACCTTAAAGGGTAGGAAAAAAATAAAATGCCAAATAAAGATGGAACGGGACCTGAAGGAAAAGGTTCGAAGACGGGAAGACAACTTGGAAATTGTGGGGGTGCGAAGCCAGTTAGTGGTCGTGGGCAAGGTTTAGGACCTTGTGGAAGAGGAATAGGTCGAAGATGTGGTTTTAGAAGAAATCAAGTTGATGAGGATGAGGAATAATGCCTCGTCCACGAATTTGTCGAAGGATTCGGGGGAAACCTCGTTGCGATTATTTTAAACCTGCAGGGATTCCAATGTCTAAATTAAATGAAATTGTTTTGAGTTTAGAAGAATATGAGGCTCTGAGGTTAGTTGATTATAAAGATGTTGAGCAAGTTAGTGCAGGGAAAAAAATGGAAATTAGTCAGCCGACTTTTTCGAGGATTTTGTCGTCGGCAAGAAAGAAAGTTGCTGAAGCTATTGTGGACGGGAAGGCGATTCGTGTTGAGAGATAAATTTATTAACTTTATTTCTTTGATTAATTAATGAAAAAGTTGGTGGTTTTATTTTTTATAGGAATTTTTTTTATTTTGCCGTTGGTTTTGGCGGAGGAGCAGGTTCAAAATGAGGCGCAAGTTCAAACTTATTCTGGGTTTAATAGATTTGTCGATAATGTTAAAATGGTTTTTTCTTTCGGAGATAATAAAGTTAGATTAGCGTCGGAGATTAGGGAGAAAGAAGTTTATTCTGCGATTAATAATGTGAAGACTGGGGATGAGGAAGGTGTTGAAAAAAATCTTGAAGGGGCTTGGAAAAAACTTCAGACAATTCAGGAAAAGGTTTCTCTTGATACTGCCGACGAGGTTATGGAAAGTTCCAAAGAGATAAGAGAAGATATAGTTGTTGAAGAAAATTTGCCGAAGGGTTTTGAAGTTTATGTTTTGGAAGAAGAAAAGACGGGGCTTACTGCGGTTCTAACTGAAAAAACTTATGAATATTGTAGCGAACTTGCAAAAGAAGACTTTGCTTTAATGTTAAAAGATGAAGAATGTAATCCTAAAACTGCTCCAGAACCTCTTAAAAAAGACTTGGAAAAATTAAAAGACCTTCAGGAAAGAATGTTTGTTAAATTAATGTTGGAAATTAGAAGTTGTATAGATGACCCCGGAACATGTAATTGTGAAAATAATTTTGATGATGAAGAGAAAATAAGGTGTGAAAAAATGGTTTCTCTTGCATTAAAATGTGAATATAACAATGATGAAGATGCTTGTAATGAATTAAACTCTCTGGATGCCCCAAAAGCAGAAAGTTTTGTTCCAGAGTTTTTGATGAATTTGTTAAGAGCAAAAAAAGAGCAAATGTTATGGGGAGAAACACATTCAGAATGTGTTCCTGAAGAATGTTGGGATGAAAATGATAAACCAGAATGTAGGCAGTATGATAAGTTTAAAGAAACAGAAGAGGATTGGGATGAATATGGGAATTTTATAGGAACAAGAAATAAGTGTGGAAAAGAAGGGTCAACACCAACTATGAGAGAATCAATTCCGCAATGTTTTGATGGTGATGTTTTTTTAGAAGAGAAATGTGGTGAAATTGCAATGGTTGAAAACGAGGAAGGTTTAATAAATTATATTATTGGAAAAGAAGTTGAAAATATTATAGACAAGTTAGAAAATGCTTCTATACAAAATAAGATTGATGTTAACGGAACCGAAGGTCAAACTATTGTAAATGAGATAAAACAAGATATGAATCAAATTAAAGAACAGATTGCAAAAAGAACATTTGCTCCTGGAACTTATGACACTGGAAATTCTACAAATGATGTTAAAAATGTTGTTGTTGAAGAAGGAGAAGGCTCTGGAGATGATGGTTTGGTCACTGAAGTAAAAACTGGTGGAGAATTGAGAAATGACCCTCTTCCTCAAGAAGATAAAGATAAAATTAATCCTGATTTGTATGATCCTAATGCAGACACTACAACGGATATAATCGAAGGAGGTACTGGGGAAAACATTATTGAAGGTGGGACAGGAACAGAGGGAACAAATGATGTTGCACCGGCCGTTGATTCAAATGAAGGTGATAGTTCAGAAAGTGAAAGTAGTGATTCTGTTGTAGAAGATTAGAAATATTTATTAACGTGTTTCTTTTTGTTGTTAAATTATGAAAGGATATTCTATTTTTGATGATGTTATTGTAATTAATAGGGAGTTGACAGAATTGGATATTTTTGTTAAGGATTTTCTTGAGGTTTTAAAAAATTATTCCGATTATTTAATTGTTAGCGGGTTTGTGAGTATTTGTTCTGGAAGAACTCGGGCGACTGAAGATGTGGATATTTTGGTTCCTCAAATGAATAAAGAAAAATTTGAAAATTTGTTTGAAGATTTGGTAAAAAATAATTTTTGGTGTTATCAAGGAGATGAAGCTGAGGGTCTTTTTTCCTATGTTGAAAATTTGAATAATATTCGTTTTGCGAGGTTGGGAGAGATGTTTCCGAATATGGAAGTTGTTTTTTTTAATGAATCAAAAAAGGCAAAGTTTTGCGAGTTTAGTAATCCTCAGAAAATAAGAATCGGGAATTTTGAATTTAAGATTCCACCGATTGAATTTGAGATTTTGTATAAGGAAATTGTTTTGGCAGGAAAAAAGGATTTTGAGGATGCAAGGCATTTGAGGGCGTTTTTTTCAGATATAATTAAAGAGGAAAATTTTAAGAAGTATGAAGGAGTTATTCGAGGAGAATTAAGATGTTAAAACAAATACCCCAAACTGATTTGGATTATGTTGAATTTTATGCTTCGAAAATGAAGGAAGATAATAATTTATTTGAACAGCAAAAAAATTTAATTGAAAGTCAAATGAAAAGTAGTCGTGCTGTTTTTAGGAATCTTTTTAGTGACGGAGATTTTAAATTAAATGCGAGAAGTTATCTTCGTAAAATAGGTTTGATAAAATGAACAAGACAAGTAGAACAATTACAGGAATTAGTATGATTGTTTTGGGGTTGGTTTTAATTGTTGTTGGATTTTTTACGATGTTTGTGACGTTGTTTTATGGAATTCCGATTTTGATTTTGGGGATATTTATTTATTTGAATAAGGATGAAGATAAGATTGAAGAGAGGAAAGATAAATTAAATAAATCGGGAGGTAAAAAATGAAAGAATTAATTATTACAACTGGCGAAGAAATTCCTGGAAAGAAAGTTGTGCAGATTTTGGGCGTTGCTCGGGGGAATACTGTTCGGGCGAGAAATATTGGTCGGGACATCGGTGCTGGTTTTAAAAATATAATTGGTGGAGAAGTTAAGACTTATACTGAAATGACGACGACGGCGAGGGACGAGGCTTTTAATCGAATGGTTAACTCGGCGGTTGATATGGGTGCCGATGCTGTTATTGGAATGAAGTTTATGACATCGATGATAATGCAAGGTGCGAGTGAGATGCTTGCATATGGAACAGCAGTAAAGCTAAAGTAGGTTTTTGTTTTCTTTTTGGTTTATACTTGCTAAAAAATTTCTCATGTACGGACGTACACTTCAAAATTTTTTAGACGGCGTCTAAACACAAAAATCTAAACAAAAAGGGAAGAAGAAATCTAAACAAAAATGGGAAAGGAAGAAGAGAAGGGGAAATTGGGAGGAGAATGGGGGAATTAAATTATACATTCTTTGTATTTTATTATTGATTTAAATTTCCAGAGTAGCGAGGCTGTGCTTAAATCCGTTTCGAATCCTAAATCTCCATTTGTGTTTGCGTTTTTTAGCACTGCACAAAAATCTTCTTGATATAATCCAGCGAGATATTTTGAATGTAATGAGATTATTATTTCAGGAGATTCCATTTTTTGTTCCAAAATTTTTCCATTTTCTAAACTATATTCTCTTAGCCAAACTCTTTTGCCGTTCACGAAGTCGAAGAATTTCAAATCGATTGCGGTGTTCTTGGGAAGGCTTTGAATTATTTCTTGGCCGGCTAAATATTGAGGGAGATAATCAAATGCTTCTTTTTGGCTGTTGAGCGTTATTGTTTGAGTGCTTTCTGGTTTTGAATTTATCGCGTAGGAGTTGATTTGCAAAGTTGTTAAGAAAATTCCGGCGAGGATTATTAAAACTAATGTTATTATTTTGATATGTTTCATTTTATTGATTGTGTTTTAATTATTATAAATTTTTCTTTTTGTAATTTGATATAAACATTTAAATACTAAGTAATTATTAGTTATGTAAAGTAAATATAACTTTTAATAATAGTTACTAAGTAAATGGTTAAAGAAAAAGGCATAAAAACATTTTTGTTGGAAATTCCCGAGGGAGTTTGGGAAAAATGGAAGACGACAGTTCCGCGTTCGATTTCCTTGAATAAAGCTTTGATAGCCCTTTTAAAAAAAGGAGGGAAATAAATGAAATTAGAAAAATTGTTTTTGTTGGGTTTGGTTTTTGTTTTGGCTTTGAGTTTGGTTTCTGCTTCGCGTTTGCCGACTGTTGCGGGTGATTCTGATTCTTGGGGAACTATTCTTAATGATTATTTGAATGTTTCTCATAATGCAACTGGGGAATTAAATGACAATGTTGTTTCAAGTTCGCAAATTGTTGATGGGGCGATTACTTTTTCGGATTTGGATTCGAGTGATATTACTCTGGAGGATTTTACGAATGATGCTAATTATTTAGATAAAGATGATGGGGGAATAATTGATGGCGATGTTGTAATTAATGGGGATTTGTCTTTGATTGGGGGTTATCTAAACGCTACAATAACAAATCAGTATTTGAATGGTTCGTTTTTTCCGACGATAACGGCACTTTTTGATTTGGGTAGTTTGGATTTCTTTTGGAATAATTTGTATGTTACTAAAATATTTTCAACAGATTGGTCGAATGTGACTATAACTGAATCTCAGGTTTCTGATTTGCAAAGTTATATCACTAATGGAACAAATATTAATGTTTTGGATGTGGATGCAAGTTCTGCGACAATTGATGGAGATTTGAATGTGACCGGAACTTCTTATCTTGGTTCAATGGACTTTTCTGGAGGAAATATTACTGCAACTAATGGGGTATTTACGACCTTGAATGTGGCTGGAAATGCTTATTTAGATAATTCTTTAGGTTTTGAAGGTTCTTCACCGAGTATAAATCAGGCAAGTTCTACAAATTATGTTTTAAGTTTGAATGGAAGTGGTTATGCGAGTGGAACTGGAACTGGAATTTTTAATACAGAAGTTACTACTATTAAGCTTAGGTTTAAACCAGGGTTTGCGAAAAACGATGGGATTACTAGACATTTTTATGATTCAACTCTTGCAAATAGGTATGTATTTTTAAAAAATACCGCCAATAATTTTCTTATATATGCTTCTATAGAAGTATTTGCTATAACATATGCTACTTGGTCTCCTCATTGGAATGATTTTGATTGGAATGAATTTATAATTGTAATGGATGAAGCAGGAGGAGGTTCATCTTATGTTACATTAAATGGAAATATAATTGCTTCATCTGGAACAGCCTTTACTTGTTCAAACCCTGCAACAATTTATGTGGGGGCTAGTGCTGCTGCTTTACCAACATATATTGGACAAATTGATTACTTTAGAATTTATTCTGACGTTGGAATGGCAACTCCAACAGCCTTGTATGAATTTAATAATGATTATATCAGTGAGGTTAGTGCGACAAATAATTTAGCAAGTGCAGGAACTGGAAATAGTTTTGTTACAAGTGGAGAGAGATTGACAGTGAATTATCAGACCACTTTTAATTCTTATGAAGATGCTGGTAGTTTAACGACGGATTATCTTTTTGACACTTCTGCTACTCGGACGGCGGGGAATATTTTTGAGGTTCAGAATAATGGGATTTCTAAATTATCTGTGGATTATAGTGGAAGTGCGAATGTAACTGGAAATGTTACAGCCGACACTTATTTTGGAGATGGTTCGCAATTGACTGGGATTTATGGAGGAAACGAATCTTTCAATCAAAGTTTAACTGATTCTCTTTATTCAGGAATTCAATGGAATTATAATCAATCACTTTCTACTTTTGAAATGTGGAATTCAAGTTGGGATAATAGAGGATTAATTGACTCATTAAATAGTTCAATACAGAATATAAATAATTCTTTCAATCAAAGTTTAACTGATGATTTGTATGTTGATGTTGCTGGAGATACTATGACTGGGGATTTGATTGTTGGTTCTAATAATTTTTCTACAACTAATGTAGGAATTGGAACAACAACACCAAGTTATCCATTAGATATGGAAATAGTAAGTGGAAACACAGGAATGAGAATTAAAAATTTAGAAGATGATGCATATATTCTTTTATCATCACCAACAGATGAACAAGCAAAAATACTTCTACAAAAAGTTGATACTTCAAGATGGGCAATAGGAATGGGAGCTAACACTAATGATTTTGTATTTCAAAATTATAATGGTGGAGCACACACTTTATTACATTTAGATTATGATACAGATTATATTGGAATTGGAACAGCAACACCATCACAAAAATTAGAAGTTAATGGAAGTGCGAATGTTACTGGAAATTTAGAAGTTGCTGGAAATATAACTGCCGACACTTATTTTGGAGATGGTTCACAACTAATTGGGATTTCTGGAGGAAACGAATCTTTCAATCAAAGTTTAACTGATGATTTGTATGTTCCATATACTGGTGCAAACTCTA
>Ga0208957_1000096_pt1 | contig 73302 bp, 103 predicted proteins | sample RifOxyA1_FD_184029 | JGI IMG/M metagenome (GOLD analysis project Ga0208957, IMG submission 184029) | Groundwater microbial communities from Rifle, Colorado - Rifle Oxygen_injection A1 (SPAdes) | ecosystem: Environmental > Aquatic > Deep subsurface > Groundwater | place: Rifle, Colorado, United... | reverse complement strand
ATCAATATAGAAAAAATAAAAGAATTTTTACACTCTAGAGAGATAAGAATAGGCAACGCTGGAGAAATATCCAAAGTACTAAATCTTTCTTATCCTAAAACAAGAATGCTATTATTAGAATTAGAAGCGAAGGGTATATTAAGGAGTCAAGAGTTGTCGATGAATACAAAATATATTTATCGTTGGTGGTATCTACCAGAAGACGAGATAAATGTACCAAAAATGAGTAAAGAAAAAACTGAAAACGTAAATGAAGGAGAAAACGTAAATGAAGGAATACATAAATAAGAAAGTTAAAATACATAGAGTTTCTAACGGTACCGATTTATTCTATAAAGCAGTTGTTCTAAGTGTTACTGAAAATCATATTACTGTAAAAGATAAGTATGAAAAAATAATATCTTTTAGAGTTGACGAAATTATGCAAATCGAGGTGGTAGAATGAACTATAAGCAAATTCTCGACGCTTTAATTTTGGATGCTGTTTTAAATGGAAATATCACATCTAAGAAGATTAACTCATTTGTCAACAATAAATGTCCTTTTTTATCTAGGTCTGAATCAAATATTAAATTACACTTAAATATTTTAGAAGATTATGGTTTTCTAAAATCTACAAATTCAGTTAATAAATTTTATCAAATAAATATATCTTTTGATAAAGAAGTTAAGGATTATATTGACTTAATTTATAGAATAGCTGATAAAATAAATTTTCCAATATTAAAAAGATAAAAATGACACAAACATATAATTCACATAAATATAAAGAGTTTAGAGAAGCAGTCTTGCAATTTGGTGGTGATGTTATTAATATAGATGAATTGTATCTAATCTTGAATAGAATATCTTATTCTGATAAAAAACAATATTTTGGTTATAGTAAAGACGCAAAGTTTAATTCTAGGTTAAAATACCATAGACATTTTATAATTATGTTAGAGGGTGAGGGGATACTAGAAAGATTACCAAACGCAATACAAGCGTGGAGGATAAATAGAGATGATAATTAAAACTTGTCCTTGTTGTAGTTCTAGAAAATTTAAATATAATCTACAAACCAAAGAAGCACAGTGCAAAAAATGCGGTTACTTATGGAAAAAAAGAATAGAGGTTGAAAATGGAACACTATAAAATAAAATGCTGGGTTTGTGATAAAGAAGAAGGAGAAGAAGTTATATTCAGGAATTATAAAGATGAGGATGTTTATTTATTTTTGTGTAAAGAACATAAAGAAACTAAAGAAATACAAATTCCGTATGGATTCAAACTAAGGAGAAAAGAATAATGTTAGTATATGTAAAAAATGGCACAAATTTATTAGATGAATTAAAGATTAGGGAAGGATTAAAAAGTATAGGAATATCAAAAGATATAATCTTTTCAGATTGTTACAAAAATGCTAAGGAAAGAAAAATATGTAAATGTAATAATTGGGAATTTTTAGAGAAAGATATCAAAATAAACTTTTTCTCACCAATATTGTTTGAACCGAAAATAATACGGAGAATAAGCAATTCAATTAAATTTATTTTTACAGGTAATCCTTTATTAATAAAACAAGGACATAAAGAAGAAGCATATGGTATTTGCTTAAACAAAAATAATATATTCATATTTCCAGGCAGTTGTTTTGAACAAGAGGTAAATATATTTGGTATTCTTAAACATGAGTTATTGCATACAAAAGAAAATAAACATTGTAAAATAGACTCTTGTTTGTTTTATGGGGGTGGTACCCAAATAGATTTCTGTGATGAGCATAAAGAGATGTACTACAAAATATTAGATGAAATAAACATAAATACGGAGAGAAAAAATGTCGAATGATAAATTAATAATTACTATAAATAGGAAGACCCCAACAGTTAATCATTTATGGGGTTTTCGTGGATTTAACAGATACCTAAAAACAGAGGGAAAGGAATTTGTAAATTATATTAATAATACTATACCTACTCAAATTAAAGACATTAATTATGAAGAATTAAAAAAAACGGAATTAAAAGTTGAAGTAAATATATATGAAAATTGGTACACTAAAAAAGGATTAGTTGCAAGAAAAGATGCAGACAATAGAGTAAAGTTTTTAATGGACAAGGTATTTGATTGTATTAATATCAATGATAAATTTATTTTTGAATTAGTAGTAATTAAGAAACAGAGTACAATGGAAGAAAAGACTATAATTTGTATTGAGAAGATGGAAGGGGAGAATAAATGGAACAAAAATTAACTGATACAGAAAAGGCATTAGAATTATTAAAACTATCAAACTTAGTAGTAGAAAGGCATTTGACTCCAGAACAATTAAAAGCGGTAAAGGAGGACTTGCTTAAACTGGGTATCATAAAAAAAGAGGATGATAAGAGTAATATCATTAGGTAGTTGGAAATGTTTTTGTTGCTCCAAACCATTCAATCACCATGACAAAACACGCCATCACGCCATACCGCAGTCGCTCCACCCAAAATTTAATGTGCTTATACCTGTGTGTATTGAATGTCATAGGAAAATAAATTATTTATATATATCAACAATGAAAAAATCAGAAGAAGTAAAAAAGTTAAAATACATAAAAAGTAGAATTATGGGATTAAAAGGATTGTCTGATAGATACCATAAAAGAATATTAGCAATCTTAGAGCAAGCAGAGATAGATATAGAATCTGTCGGAAAAAACAAAGAAGAAGATAATGGAGAAAGGAAGGAGGAAAAAAATGAAGTGCAGTAGATGTAAGAATGAATTTGAAGAAACAATTAAACAAAAAAGTTTAACTAAGAAAAACCAGAAAACAATATCATTACTTGGTTATGAAATATTATGCCAAGAATGTTTGGAAACTTTGGAGGATATGAGATAAAATGAAGTATATGTGTAATAAATGCGGGACAAATCTGATTAAGATAGATGACATCCTCTCACGCCCTAAAGGGCGGAGTATCCAATGAACCTTAATGTCTATGCAGGTTCAAATATAGTTCCTGCTTCCACGAGACGAGCCTTCTCAGAAGGTCTTACAGTCTCTCTACAGGCGTTAATTTCGGCTTGTCCAGCCGTATTTATATTCAACGAGGCATTTAAATCACGATGACAAACAAAACTACAATTCAAGCACTTGAAAGTCCTCTTACTCAGAGGCATATCCAAGATAGTTCCACAGTTGGAACAGGTCTTGCTTGTATTTCTTGGATTAACTTTAATGAGTTGTCCACCAGTTCTTTCAACCTTGTAAGACAACATCTGGATAAAGCTATTCCAAGAGACATCGTTTATGCTTTTAGCGAGATGATGATTCTTAACCATGTTGTTGATTTGCAAGTCCTCGACAGAAATTATTTTAAATCGTTTGATAATATTGAAACTTGTTTTATGCAAGAAATCATGCCTTTGGTTGAAAATTCTTTCATGGAATTTTGCAACTTTGATTCTAGCTTTTCTTCTATTCATAGAACCTTTCTTTTTTCTGCTCAATCGCCTTTGAAGTCTGATAAGTTTCTTCTCGCTCTTTCTCAGAAATTTAGGATTCTCAATAACCTCTCCATTCGACAAAGTGGCAAAGTTTTCAATTCCCACATCGATTCCAATTTGATTATCTTGTATTTCAATTCTATCAACGGGAACATCAGAACAAGAAAAAATTGCAAACCAACCGATAGCAGTTTTCTTGATACAGAATGTCTTGAGTTTCCCTTTGGGAACTCTATCGATGACAATAGGCATATTTCCAATCTTGCTGACAAAGAGTTTTTTATCAGAAACAATCTTGAATCCGCTTTGAGGATAAGTTATACTATTGTATCGGTTCTTTGTCTTAAATCTGGGAAAACCAAATTTTCCTTTTTTCTCTTTAACTCTCCTGAAGAAATGTCTAAACGCCTCATCAATTCTTTTAGAAATGTTTTGCTTAACTTGGCTATGCAGGGGAACATCAATGTCTTTTGCAATTTTATTCAAGTCAAATCCAGAAAGAGAAGTTTTATCAGTTTCATAAGCGTTAATTTTTACGCCGAGAAGAATATTATACAATTCACAAGCACCCAAAAGAGACTGTTTAAGTTTAAGAACTTGGACTCTAGAAGGATAGATTCGATATTTATAATTCATTTGCATAGACATAGATTATTTAAAGAGAGCAACTATTTAAACTTTATTATACTAAAAAAAATGGAGGTTCAATTCATCCCAACCCTGAAGGGATTGGGTATTCTTGAACATGTCATATAAACGGAGAAATGGAAAAAGATGATAAATGAAATGTCTATACAGGAAACAGAAGAGAAGATTTTATTAACTAAAGAAGAGATTGAATTGAGAAGAAAGTGGTATTCTAATATAGTTGTTGCGTTTAATATTACAAACTATTCAAGAGGAAGAGAAACAGCATTTTTGAATGTATTTTATAATTATCAAGGAAACGTAAGATATTTAAACATGGGAATCGTGGATATATTCTTGCGTTATTTAGGTTTAAAAGATAAAAACTCGGACCCTTATAACTTTTTCACACCTAAAAGAAATTATTCTATTTACTGTTCTTTAGCAAAAATAGACTGGGCAAAATGTGACGTGAAGGCATTTTCATATTCTAGTAAGATAAGAAAGGAACAACAAGAGTTATTTAAAGAAAATGCAGAAGACTATTTCACAAACTTTACATTTGCTATGGACTTTGACGGAGATTTAGATAATGGGAAGCATTTAGAAATATCTCAAGAGGAAGCAGTAGAAAGAGCAAGAAAAGATTTATTAAGAGTAAAAAAGTTATTTGATGATTATAAAATTGCCTATTGGTGCCAATTTTCTGGAAGCAGAGGAATGCATTTGTTTGCAGAAATCCCCCTTAATATATCTTTCAATCAAAAATTAGATTTATCAAATATATTAGTCAAAGAATTGGCAGATACTTTAGATTTACATACGTGTGATAGAGCAAGTTATAATTTAAGGAAAGTTTTTAAATTATGTTATACATTGAATACAAAACATGGAAAAACATTTGTAGTTCTCCCACTTGACGATTACATGCTAAACAATTTTAAATTAGATTATGTTACTCCAGAATATGTTATGAAAAATATACATTTAAAGAATAGAGGTCTTTTAATGAGAAATGGGGCGAATATTAACAATACATCGAACTTTATAAACCTTTTGGAAGCTTTAGAAATTAAAATTACTGAAAAAAGCGACATGAGGAATATATAAATATGGCAAAAACCAATAAAAGTATGCTTCGAATGTGTTTTGATTGTAATAAATACAATGGTCAAGTAAAGAAATGGGATTCTAGAGAGGTTATTAGCGAAGATGGAATAGTTTCATTAGTTTCAATATGTTCCGAATGTAAAGAAAAATGGATAATCGAACATCCAGAGGAAAAATAATGAAAAGTAAAATAATAATCGATAAAAACCTGAAAGTTGGACAAGGTAGGACACAAAATGTTAAAGATTTTATAAACGCAGTTAATACTTGGGAAGGATTAGAGGCTTTATGGATAAGACAAATTACCCCAAAGGCAATGGAAAAAATTCTAATAGAAAGCGATATGGAACACATTATATTAATTAGGAGGAAAAAATGGATTTAGAAAAACAACTTAATTTATTTTTTCAATTAAGAAAAAAACCAACAAGAGAAGATTATTTGTATTTTGCAGAAAGTTATCCTAATCCTTTTAATGGCTTAATGTTAATGTACGAAACTGAAAGTGGAATAAGATTAACAACAAGACAAATAGGTATATTAACAAATGTTTTTTATTATATTGATAAGGTAAAAGAAAGATTTAGGAGAAAAAATGCCAAGTAGCTTATCTGCATCACAAAAAGAAGGATATATATATCGAAAGGGAATTTCAAAAGATATTTTAGTTAAAAAATATTGTGTAGAAAAGAATAGCTATGACAAAGTCGCTAATTACTTTGGAATATCAAAGTTTGCTGTTTCTTATTGGATAAAAAAATATAATATAGATAAAAATAAAGTACAAGATTATAAAAGAGATTATTATCTTAAGGGAAAAACTTATGAAGAAGTTTATGGGGTAGAAGAAGCAAAAAGACTAAAAGAAATTCATAGCAAAATGTGGATAGGAAGACCTCCTAAAAATAAAGGTAAGGGAACCTTCAGGGAATGTTTATTTTGTAATAAGATTTTTAAATTAAGAGATAAGAGTAGAAAGTTTTGTTCAAGATATTGTTTGTATAAGTATTATACGGGGGAAAATAATGTAATGAAAAGAATGGATGTAAGAATCAGATTTGCGGGAGAGAATAGCCCCATGAAAAACAATCCGAAAGTAAGAGAAAAACACAAAATAGCAATTAATACTGCAGAGGCTAAAAGACGCAGGGGCGAGATAAGTAGGGAAAGGTGGAAGAACAACCTAAAATACCGAGACAAGATGAAATCTACTAGAGAAAAAGTGGCTAATTTAATGAAAAACCCTTTAATTCAAGATAAAAAAAGATTAGGGCTAAAAATGTTTTACCAAAGTGAAGAAGGAAAAATTGCTATCCAAAAAGCAAAAGAGAGAAGGGCATTACAGATATTTCCTAAGAAAGACTCATCCATAGAAATAAAAATCCAAGACTTCTTAAAGCAATTAGAAATACCATTTTTCACACACCAATATATAAAAATTGAACATGGTTATCAATGTGATATTCTAATTCCTTCAATGAAATTAGTTATAGAATGTGATGGTAATTATTGGCATAAATATCCTATCGGAAACGAGATAGACAACACTAGAACCAAAGAACTAATCGAAAAAGGTTTTAAAGTTCTAAGGCTTTGGGAAAATGAAATTAAAGTTATAGATTTAAATAAATTTAAGGAAAGACTAAATGGCATATAAATCTAATTTTAGTCAGAAAGTTAACCAAATTCAGAGAAGGGTTGAAAATGGGCAATTGAGTCAGTATTTCAATAAGTTATCTCAGGAAGATGCGAGACAGTTATCGGGAGCATTGTTATCTGATGATTTTGGTCGTATTGGCACGATTTTAGTTAAGTCTCTGAGTAGTTATGGTCATGCTTTGGAACCGATGATTAGGAGTAGCTACGATGAACAGATGAAGCAATTGGCTGAAAATTTGCTTAGTGAAGTACAAGATGATTTAGAAGAGGAAGTAGAACAAGCTATAGAAGAATCAGATATTGAAGAATTGGAAAAGATATATAAAGAGTTAGAAGAAGAAGTACCTCCAGAATTGAGTAAAAGAAGTGAAAGAATACTAAATAAGATAAATAACTTATTAATTAAAGCGAACATTCCAAAAGTCTTTAGAAGTAGGGTAAGAACACTATCTATAAGAAAAAAGCTCGCCATAAACGAAACTACAAAGGCTAGGACCTATTATAGATGGAGTAACAGGAAACCAGCATTTGTTTTGTTCAATAGGGGAAAGATAGCCAGTTGGCAACCAATAACTAGAAAAGAGTATTCTGAGTACAAAAAACAGATAAAAAAACCTGAATTGCAGTATTCTTCAACAAGAAGAATAAGACAAACAGAGAATATTCAATTGGTTTCAAGAAAAGGGCAACCATTTTCAAACAAAGAAGATTTATTTATTAAGTCTAGAATAGATAAAAATACGGCAGATATTTACAACGATTATCTAAATAAATTTGGAAAATCTAGAAACAAGTCGGATATTCTTACTAGAATACGAAAATCAAAGTAGGGAATTATGGGTTTTCCCTACCTGTAGATGGTATTAGATTCTACATTATTTTATAGTTACGTTATTTAAATACTTTATTGTGAACCCATAAGATGCGAAGATTTCTTCCGATTGTGCATCGTACTCAACCTATGCCACGCACCCGTTAAAAAAGTTGGATGAGCTGTCGCATCTAGGGAAAAAAGAGGTGTTTCTTTCCTTTTCGAAGAGTATCATAAACTATGGATACTTTATAATGAAAGTTTATAAACAACTAAATATATAAATGTTTCGTTTTTCGTACATTGTTGCGTTAGAGGGTGCTGAGGAAAGATTTAAATAGTGTGGGCGTGTGTGTATAATATGCAAAAACAAATAAAAAGAATTTACGAAGAGAGAATTGTACCTAGATGTATAAAATGTAATTCAGCATTTATCTATACTTTGACAAATGGGGTAAGAGTATGTAGAACTTGTGGATATAGAGGCAAAGTAAAATAAAATGGAAAACATCCAAGAAGTGATAGATGAATTGAATGAACTTAATATTAGAAACTTAAAGAATCAAGAAGCTATTGAGAGAATTATATCTAAATTATTAAAGGAATTAAAAAGATGATATATGAAAAAGAAATGATAGAACAAATAACAAAAGAAGAAATACAACAATGGCTTAAAGATGCTCCAGAAGATGAACCTGAGAAATACTTAATTAATAAAGCGTTTGAGAAAGGTATAATTCATCATGTTGATTCAAAAGAAAGAATAAGAAGAATAATTAAATGACAAAATTCAAAGGAGTAAACAGAGATTCACTAAAAAGAATAAATAGATGCCCCGCTTATCACGAAGGACAATGCTTTCAGCTTGGAACCGAATGTGTTTATAAGAATCCTAAAAATTGTGGAACGTATTGGGAAATAATAAATCATTATCAAAAAAATGAACATAATTTAGAATTATCAGAAGCTCAAGAAAGAGCAAGAGAAATGGCGAGGGGATTGAATAGATTAATATGACAAATCAGAATAAGAATCAGCATGTTCAGATGCAAATACCAAATATAATTAAAAAACTAAATAGGATTAGATTAGAGATAGATGGTACAATAGCAACATTAAATCATGAAATAGGGAATAAAAGACGTTATAATCCTACAAGGATATTTTGTAAGAATTGTTCAACAATGAATGTAAGAGTAAGAAAAGATAAAAGTTATTTTTGTAGAACATGTGGTTATGATTCTTGGGGGATGAAATGATACACAAATCAACAATTCAAACTTTAAAGAAAGAAATAAAAGATAGAGATAAAACCATAAAATTACTTGAAGGAATATTAAATAATTTAATCAAACACATCCCAAAAGAAAAGCCAAGTGATAATTTGGTTAAGTATGAGGGGAATAATAGTCAGCAGACAAATCGGAGGACTAACATCTCGTTGACAGCTAAAGACGGGGATACTCTAAACAAATCTGCTGACATATCTTCAAACTTAGATGCACCATGTATTGTCTGTGGATTGAGAGAAGAAGTAGATAGTGGAATGTGTGAAGATTGTAGAAATGATGCTATTAAGCATTTAAACGCATTCCAGAGAACTAAAAATGAGAAAGAAAATGGTACTAACTGAATCTAAAAGGCAAAGTTTGAAAGAATATAGACAGAAGAACAAAGAAAAGATAAAAATTGTAGCTAAAGCAAGGTATCTAAGAAATAGAGAGCATTATCTTGTATATAAAAAGGGATGGAGAGAGAATCATAAAGACCATATTAGTAAACAGGGAAAAGAGTATTATCAGAATAATAAAATAAGTGTATTAACAAAACAAAGGATACATAATAATAAACCAGAAATTAAAGAAAGAACTCAGTCTTATGGTAGGAACTATGCTAAAAAGCATCCCAGAAAGTATAAGTTACTCAATGCTGAGAATAAATTTAAATTATCTGTCAATGCAAATACACTAAGATTATTCAAAAAAACACCAACTTGTGAGATATGTGGTTCTAAGAATAATTTAGAATGGCATCATTGGAGATATAGATTACCCTTACAAAAAAAGGACTTTAATACTTTATGCAAAGATTGTCATAATATTCAACATCGAATAACTCTTGGTGGGAAAATTCCAATTATAGTAGGGATGGAGAATAAACAATGACAGACGGATTTATAACTTGCCCACAATGCAATTGTGAGATTACAATTAGATGGAAGAGCAGTCAAAATAATATTCAGAGCAACATTAACACGAAAATATTACAACATAATCATGATAATATCTTGAAATATTGTAACAAGTGCAAAACTCTTACTAAACATACCGAAGTAACGGAAGATTGTTTAGAGTGCAAGAAACAGAGCAAAGAAACCTTTGACTCCTCAGAAACAAGTCTTTGTCAAAATTGTCATTCTATGACACATACTTTAATACCTTCTGGAACATGCGGAAAGTGTAAGAGCTTAAAGCAGAGCAAAGAAATAACATTACTAAATAAGGTAAAGAAAGCAGGTGAGATAGTATTAAAAGAAAGTGGTTTTGTAGATTTAGAGAACGCATCCCAAAATAATAGTCAGGCTACCCGTGAAGGAGAAGGTATCTCCTCAAAGAATGTTCCGTTCGATTCGGATGGTAGCCCTGACACTAATACAAAAGGATGTGGGAAGTCTATAAAGTTTAAAGAAGATGGAAGTCATATGTATTATTGTGGAGACCACAAGTTTCATTTATGTGATGAGTGCAAGTCTCAGAGCAAAGAACTATCAAATAAAGATTCAATTAAGAAAGAACTTGATAAGGATTACGCAAAAGAACCAACATGGGAGGACATTGAAGCGAATGAAATTGGGAAGTAATTACGTTTTTGATGAGGTTTCCGAACAATGAGTAAGATAATTAAAAGAAAAGGAAAGAGATATTTGCAATTAAATAGATGGGAATCCTTAATTTATAATTTAGAACATATAAAATACCTTGGGGGGTTTGTCAGGATATTCACTGGCACAATTCAAGACCCATGATAGATAAGGAACAAGTAATGGAGAATAAAAATGGATAATTTAACGATACTGGCTACTTGTGGAATAATCCTAACAATAGAATTAACCTTTTTGTTATTGATTAAACTTGGAACTCTTAAAATTAGGGGGGGATTAATCAATGGAAAGTAACATTTTACAAGGTGATTGTAGAGAACACCTGCCTAACCTTCAAGATGAAAGTATAGATTGCATAATTACTGACCCCCCATATTCTGGTCTTCAATCCAAAAGTAGAGGTGATGGAAGATTTAGTCAGGATGAACATCATATAGAATATGACGATATGAGTGAAAGAGCATTTTTATTATTTATTAAACCAATTTTTAGAGAGTTATATAGGGTTGCTAAAAAAGGAAGCCATCTATATTGTTTTACTGATTGGAAACAACTGAGAAACATGATGGATACTTTAGAATTAGCAAGTTGGAAATTAGTAAATATTATATGTTGGGACAAAGGGCATTTTGGAACTGGAGCAGGTTATCGTTCTCAATCAGAATACATTCTAGTTTTCTCTAAGGGATTACCAAATACATTTAATTTAAGGAATGTTGCTAATGTGATAAAAGCAAAGAGAGAAAACAAATTGCATCCTCATCAAAAACCTTTAGAGTTAATTGAGATATTTGTTAAAAACTCTACCAAAGAAGGAGATACTATTTTAGACCCGTTCATAGGTTGTGGAACTACTGCTCTTGCTTCAAGAAGAAATAATAGAAAATATATTGGATATGAATTAAGTAAGGAATATGTTGAAATTGCAAATCAGCAACTAAATCAGTGCGTCTTAGGTAAGGTAAACGAACATGATAAAAATTGAAGTAAAATTCAAAAAAGAAAGATATAAAAAGGAGCAAATCTTCTAAAAGTATGGCAAAGAAATCTAATGCTCTTTATTGGGTTATTGGTGCGATTGTTGCTATCGTTATTATTGGTGGTGGGTTTGGACTTTTTTCTGGGAATAATAAATCCTGTTCTTCAAATTCTCAATGTCAAAATTTAGGTTATCCTGCTGTATGTTCGGAAGGTAAGTGTTACGCTACTGGTGGGAATCCGTCTTGCCAGAATGTCGAGCCTAAATTCATAGAAAATTATAATCTAAATGAAGTTCAAGGATTAGGGGAGTTTAAGTCTAAATCTGGAGTGGAGTATATTTGTAGATATTCAACAAGGATAGATGGAACGAAGTTAGCTATTGATTGTGGAGTGTTAGCTTGGGAACTATCAGACCCCCCATATTCAAATTTATTGATAAAAGATATAATTCTTACAGGGACAGGAAATTCACCATCTTTACCAAAGGATTGCTTAGACAATCTTAATTCTTACGAAGAGCTAAATATAGAAGTGGAGAACAGATATTATAAGGGAGTAATTTATTATCATGTTCCTAAAGACAAGAGGAGTTTTATATGTAACGAAGAAAACAAAGGAATTATAATTGATGCAAGACTTCAAAATAATGAAGAAACAATTAAAAATTATATAGACCGATATTATGATTGTCCAGCTACTGCTGATTGAAGATGACTAAAAATCATTCCATATTTAAAAAATGGTGGTTCTGGGTCTTAATAATCTTTGCTTTATTATCTTTTACATTGTTTAAAGATTATATCTTTCCGCAGAAATGTCAAACATATACTTTCCAGAGTATAGAAGAAAAAGAGTCTTGGATTAAACAATATGGTAATTGGTATGAATATCAAAACGGAGCTAGTTATCCAAATAGAGCAAGTAATTGCCCAGACCAGTATGTTTGTATTAATCCAAAGTGTAACAGAGGTGCAGGAGAATGTTCAGAATCGTTTTTAGCTGAAAGCGGAACAAAAGATAATCCTTCATCAGGTGTTTGTAGACCATCGGCAGGATTTCCTTTTTAGAAACATTTAAATACTTCCTATATTTAGATATATTATGCAAATACAATTAGATATTCCAGAAGAATTAAACAAGGAGTTAAAGAGGTATAAGATAGATTATGATTTAAAAAATCTTCAAGAGTCCGTACTAAAAATATTATCAGAGAAATTCTTTAAAACTAAATCATTCAAGGAACTTAAATGAATGCTCAACAAAAAGCGTGGAAAACCCGCAAACTTGGACTTTGCATGGTGTGCCATATAAAAGAGAAGAGAAGTGATAAAGCTAAAACTTGTGACCAACATTGTGCTGGGAAGTTAGCTTGGGAAACGAGAGGTAGTTTATAACATGGAACAGATATTGGAACAACCAAAATTAGAGTTAAGAACTGCTCAAAGACTATTTTTAGATAAAGTAGAAGAAAGCAGAAAACAAGGCAATACAAAAGGATTATTAATATTTGCCACAGGGTTAGGCAAAACATTAGCTTCACTGTCAGATGCTTTAAGAGTTGCAGGAGATAAAGGAAAGATACTTGTTTTAGCTCATAATCATAATCTTCTATATCAACACGCTAAAGACTTTAAATTATTGAATCAAACAAAAAAAATAGGGTTTTTATATAAATCTAAAAAAGAAGTTGGAGCAGAAGTTTTATTTGCAAACATTATGACTATTAGACAAAAGAAATATTTATCTTCTTTTAGACCTGAAGAATTTGATTATATTATAATTGATGAAACACATCATGCTGGGGCAGTTTCATATAAGAGAATATTTGAATATTTCAAACCGAAGTTTTTGTTAGGTATGACTGCAACACCTAATAGAACAGACCAGATAGACATCATGCCATTATATGATAATAAGATAATAGTCAATATAGATGCCTACGAGGCAATTAATAGAGGATGGTTAAGACCATTTAAATATCTATTTCTTTGGGATAAATGGTGTAATTATGATGAGATTAAATCTTATAGAACAAAAGAAGGGCATTGTAAATATGATGTAAAAGAACTTGGAAAAGCATATTTTGTATCGGAAAGAGATGAGGCTATAATTAAAGAATTTAAAGAAAAAGCACAAAATAGAAAAGGAATTGGATTTTGTGTTAGTGTAGATGAAGCAATAAGAATGGCTCAATTATTTAACGAAAATGGAATAAGGTCTGTGGCTATATGGGGAGGTTCAAAGAAAGGAAGAACAATGAAAGAAGAAAAGAGAAATAAAATTTTAGAAGATTTTAGTAATGGAGAATATCAAATGTTATTTAATTGTGAGATTATTGGAGAAGGATTACATCTTCCATCAGTAGATGTTGTACTGAAATTAAGACCCACTATGTCTAAGATAAAAGACAATCAACATAATGGAAGAGGACTATACAATATAGAAGGATTAAAAAATATCAGTAATTACGATAAGTTATTGATTATAGATTTTGTTGGAAACTATAACAAGGGATTTGAGAATTATATTTATCAAGGAAAACAAATAACTAAATCAAGTAATAAAGCAAGAGACATAAGAGAAATAGTTCAGCTTCCAATAGGATGTGAAGTAGAGTTTGAAGAAAGAGTAATTAATGAATTTAACAGACAAATGAATGGAGAAAAAATTAATATAACATCTGAAGATTTAATAAGATTACATCACGTTGAAAAAAGGTCTTGCAAAGAAATTGCACGAATATTTGGGTGCGGGGTAGACACAATATATGGTAGAATGAATCAATATGGAATAAAAATATTAAAAGGTATTGGTACTATGGAAAAGCACCCCCCAACTAAGGATTTGCTAATTAAACAATACTTTGAGATTAAGAAAAGAATTAATAGAAAGCCAAATAGTTTAGATATTAATCGCAAGAATGGCAGATATGGTTTATGGTGGTATGAAAAATTATATGGCTCGTTTAATAATTTTCTGAAAGAGAATAATGAAAAATTCCAGAGGAGATATAATGATAAAGAGCTTATGGAACATCTGTTTGAGTTAAAAAACAAAAAAGGCAGGATTCCTAGAACAACTGATTTAGAAAAAGCAAGTTATAGTTTATACGAAGAAAGATTCGGAAAGAAATGGATAGATTTAATGACTGATTTTTTTGGTGAGAGATATAGTGTCAAGGATGCTAAAAAACATAAAACATTTATTTGTAAAGTTTGCGGAATGAGTTTTGATAGACCTTCTTATAAGGAATGGATAACTTGCTCTAGACAATGTCAATATAAATGGCAACACATAAAAAAGATAAATCGGTTAGAATCTATTTTTCCTCTTGCAAAAGAGATTTATAGAAAAAAAGGAATGTCTCTTAGTGGTGTAGCAAAAGAATTAGATACGAATAAGGACTTAATTAAAGAGTTATTTATTTCTAAAGATATACCAATTAAATCTTGTTCAACGATTGCTAGTGAGAAATATCACTTTATTCCAGAATCTAAAAAGGAGTATTTAATAAAACAATATCTTAAAGGCACATCATTGCATAATCTTTCTAAGAGAAGTAATTTTTCATATAAATCCATTAGGGAATTAATCAAAAGCAAGAGCATCAGAATAAGAATGGGTGTAGAATCCCCAGCTAATAATATAAATATAATAACTAAATATACACCTAAAACTTTAATTATTCCAACCAAACAAAAGCAAAAAGGCAAAGGTAAAACTTATGAGGGATTGCATAAGGAACAATTTAAATCTAAAGAAGACAAAATGGACATTAGAGACAAGATAATATCAAAGATTAAAGATGGGGATAATGTTTTATTATTAGAAAGTCCCGATTTGTCTGCTTTGAAAGAGATAGAAAAGAAAGGTATAAAACCAAGAAAGATAGTGATTCCAAATCATTTAGAGTTTAAAAGACTTGCAGAAGAATTAAGAAACTATAAGACGACTCTAAATATAGAATGTATTAATACATCTGCTTTACAGTATCTAATAGATTCAGAAGAGAAATTTGACTTTATATGGCTTGATTATTGCGGAGCATTTTCTTACTATATGAAAGATTTAGATATTCTATTTGCCAAACATTTTGGAGAGATGAAACTGATATTAACTTATAACTTGTTTGACCCTGCAAAAGATGATGAGAACTATTACTTTACAAGAGTTATAGACTATGTGCTTGATAAGATAAGCGGAGAAAGTAAAATCAGACTTCTTAATGACATAACTTATAGATATAAAAAGAATATGTACAATATAGGTTTTGATATTCAAAATAGGTACAGAATTGATGAGGTAAACGTAGGAGATAAACTATGAAAGCATACAATCTAAAGAATAAAGACAAATTAACTTTTACAGGAAAACAACTGAAAGAATGGAAGAAAAGAATTATTAAAGAATATAAAGAGTCTGAATATCCTGCAACATTACATAGAAGAGCTAGAAGACAGGGCTTTATTGAAGCAGTAGATGGATTAAAACAATGGATAATTAATGAAGGAACATTAGACCCAGAACCTTGTTGTCATGGAATTAGAATTATAAATATTACAAAGAAACTAGATGAATGGAAAAAGCAAGGGGATAAAAGATTTGTTTTAGACCAAAAACATTTAGATTTTATTAGACAAAGACTTAAAGAAGGAGATTCTAAAACTGAAATAGCTAAAGAGCTTGGAGTTTCATTTAGTACAATAGTTTATTGGACTAATTCAGTTTATAGAAAAAGACAAATGGAAAAGAATGCTAAAAGAAGATTCAATAAAAGGTTGGTACCAATAGAATGATAACTATACAGGAAGGACTAATTATTATGATAAGTCTAATAGGATTATTACTAATGGGTTATTTCGTCGGAAGACATATTGAATATTGGACAATAGGGAGTTGGAGTTATCCTAAGAAGTACACAAAAGGTAAGCAAATGAAGTTTGATAATAGATATTGGTGGATTTTGGTAATTCCAATTTTGTTTATAATCTTGATTTTTAGTGTGAATCCTATTTCTAACAACTCGAGAGATAGAAGATATTGTGAACTAGGAAGAGAAGTAGATAAACAAACAATGGAATTAAATCCAATCTTTTATGATATGCAGAAACAAGCAGAGAATTATCTTAACGGAGAATCTAGAACAGGACAGACATCTGGCAAATTGATTCAATGGAGCGGGGATTTTGATAGTTATACTTGTATTTATGACTTTACTGTCCAGATTGGGAATATAAGCCAAACAATTCAAGTAACTCATACATTTATTGGAAACGAATTAATAACTTGGCGTTACGCAAAGACTGGAGAAAATGTAAAATGAGTAAGAGATATAAATTACCTGAAAGTAGAATACCTCAAAGAAGGAAACCAATAGAATGTCAATTTCCTAAATGTAAAAAAGAAGCGACCCATAGTTTAGGAATGGCAGACCCAGATGCAGAGAAAAATTATTATTGTGAAAAGCATTGTAAAGAAGTTAAGATGAATACTATTATGTCTTTGTATAGAAAGACTGGACAAGGAGAACTGAAATGAGAAAAGGAATATTAGACTTGTGGTGGAACAGTCAATCGGAAGGAGATATTGATGAGCATGATGTTGGATTTGTTAAGATATATCCCACAGAGTTTGAAGAACTCAAAGGACACATAGCAAGTGAGATTGATATGAAGATAAATTATTGGAATTATTTTATTAAAGAGAACAATATAACAAAGCCAAGCGTTAGATATTCAAGAGTAATTATAATCATTCAAGATTTACAACAATTAAAAGAAAAACTGATTGGAAAGTACGGGAAAGAAGACGGAGGCAAACAAAAATGAATTTACCAAATAAAAAGTATAAAATTATATACGCTGACCCGCCATGGTTCTATACCGATAAAAGAGAGAATCCAAGTTCAGATAGACCTAAAAAATATGGTGGGATAAGTTATCAAGTTATGAAGATTGATGAGCTTTGTAATCTCCCGATAAAGCATATTGCAGAAAAAGATGCCATATTATTTTTATGGACTACTATGCCCTTATTACAAAAATCTTTTAAAGTAATGAACGCATGGGGATTTGAATACCGAACTTGTGGATTTGTATGGGTAAAAACAACAACAAAAGGGATTAGGTCTGGATTAGGAAAATATACAAATTCTAATGCAGAATTATGTTTAATTGGACTAAATGGAAAATATTTATCACGTAAAGATAAAAGTATTAAGCAAATTGTATTATCTCCAGTAACAAATCATTCTAAGAAACCAAGTGAAGTTAGAGAAAGAATTGTAAAGTTATATGGCAACTTACCAAGAATAGAGTTATTTGCTCGTGAAAGAATTGAAGGTTGGGATGTTTGGGGAAATGAAGCTCCAAACCAAGTTCAGTGCAGAATTGAAGACGTTTCTGCACAGGAGAAAAAGAAATGAAAACTGGGCATGAATGGGGAGATTATTACAGAGATACACAAATGACCTATGAAGACATAAAATGTCCTGTTTGTCATAGAATTGGACAGAATAATATTGAATCAGGAGTTCCAGTAAGAGGACATCCTAATGTAGAAGAAGAATGGTTAATATGTAAATGTGGTCATGCAATAATGGAGATAATAGAATGAAAACAATAAAAGGAGGATATTATGATTAAAATAAATGATTTCCCAAAATTAGAAAGTCCTTTTATAAGGAAGATTAATGATAAAGGAGATTATGTAGTAACACCAGAGATTACAGAAGGATATGATTGGGTTTTTGAAGGAAATGAAAATGACGTTCTCGCAACTGAAAAATTAGATGGTACGGATGTTTCAATAGTTATTGAGAACGGAATAATAAGTAGTATATGGAATAGGACAAATAGAATACCTTTTTTCTGCAAAGGAAAAGAATTTATTGTTGAAGCTATTATGGAAAGTTTCAAAAGAGGATATACTGAACTTCCTGACGGACAACACTTCGGAGAAGTAGTTGGAGAAAAATTAAATGGTAATCCTTTAAAAATTAAAGGACATCTTTGGTTGCCATTTAATACTTATTGTAGAGACCATTTGGCTTATAAAAGTTTTCACAAATATTCTAAGACTTTCGAAGGTCTAAAGAAGTGGTTTCTTGATGATATTAAAGATGGTGGAATATTTAGCTTATTAATGAAGAAAAAGAGAATAGACAAGAAGCCAGAAGGAATAGTCTTTCACAATTTAAAAACAGGACAGATGGCTAAGTTAAGGATTGATATGTTTGATGACTTTAAAGGTTATAGACATAAAGATAAATATTCAGATAAAGCGGGGATGAAAAGGAAAAAAGAAGATGAATAAAGAACAAATACATAGCGAATTAACAAAGTTAATCAGAACGAAGTTTAATACAAAGATTCGTGATGAAATTTGGCAGAGATACTCTATAAACTTAGAAGGTATAATCCAATATTATGTTGAACAAGCATTAAGAATGGAGAAAGTTCCTTATAAGAAGTATCTACAGTTAAGAAAGAATAGAAGACTATGGAAGTCTGTAGGACAAAGAAAATGAAGATTAAACTAGAAGCAATAACTAAAAGACATGCAAACCATTTATTGAGAATAGCATTTAATAAAGGGAAGAACGATATCCCTGATTATGAGTTTGAGGCGTGGTTAAAAGAATTGAAACTAGAGGTAATGAAATGAATACAATAAAAAGATATTACAATAAGATAACAGGATTCGAATATCCTGCAAGACCTAAAGATAAAAAGATTAAATTGATTGTTGTAAGGGAGAAAGTAAAATAAAAGATAATTAAGATTCGTGTGCTATAAACTTAGGTTTGTCTCTAATTAATAAGGAAGCTAATAAAACAATAAGAAACGGACTAAGTACATAAGTCAATACGATAGACAAATCAATACTCTTTGTCAAGTTATACCAAAAAGTCCATAAAACACCATCTTCACTAAAATAGAATATCTTTGAGGCACCATCCAAACTTCCAGTTGTTACTTGATTTATGTATGGACTTGTCCAATTAAATATAACAAAAAAGGCAAAGAAAATCAAAGTCATTCCAATTACTTGTTTTATATTCTTAACTTTTGTATCAAATATAACTAACCCTAACTTAGCTAAAATAAATAAACATAAAAATATAATTGCATAATAAACTAAGAATCCTTGATATGGATTAAGTTTATTCAAAAGTAGAATCCAATTTCTACTAGCAAATATTATTCCTAATACTGCAAAAGATATCGCTAATGCCCATTCTCGTTTTTCTATCTCCAAGATTTACTTCCTAAGTTGCTTTTTCATGCACGACTTATAATTAGGTTTTCCTTTGCAAGTATGAGCTGCTTTTTTAAATTTTTGTTGTTGATTCATTTTACCTCCTTTGCTGGTTATATTAACAGTTATTATGCTCTTTCATGTATGCTTTAGCATATTTGGTTGCTTCTTTTTTATTTCTTGCTATCTCTGTTCTTGCTTTAAATTTCTTTCCTGGGTCTATAAAGGCAAACCACTGTTCTGTTTGGGGAATGTCTGTAACATTCACATTTTGGTCACCATTTTTCCACCAAATAGATGTTTTGGATATACCTGTTTTTTTCCAACATTTTAGTTTTGTCATTTTACTTTATTAACAACCTCATTGAATTTTTGTATAGCTGCCTTTGAATCACTTTCATCATACTCTTGAGATTCATAAATAGTTTTCTTTTCTCCAGTTAAAGGATTACTAATAGAATGACTAACTTGTAATTTTATTTTGTCTCCTTCAGGCTTCCAATTCAAAACAATATATTCCCATTCATGGAATTGAACTTGTTTTAGGGGCTTACCAAACTTAGACTTATTAGTGGATTTGATGTCGTCTAAAACTTTATAAGCAGAATCAATAGGTTTTAGATTAGAATAATCTAAATTATAATTATGTGTGCCATAGCTTGATACTTTTCCAGATTTAGGTGCATGATAACTATCTTCTGTAAAAGTTGAAACCTCTTTGTAATCAGGATAATGTTGGTATAATGCTTTTGATACATTACATTCGCCTCTCTGTTTCTCCACAAATTTACCTACCCTCACCTTACACCATCCTTTTCCAATAGGTTCTTTCTCAGATGTTATGAGAGTATGATTATTTTTATTAGCATAAAATCTAACTTTATCACTCCATTGTGAAGTAGAAGCAACACATTTTCCTTCAAAATTTAAATCATTTCTCTTGCATTCTTTCATTTTATTCTCCTACATAAAGCATAAGCATTTGAAGAGCAATAGCTATCCTTTCCACATTTATACTTTCTTGGTATGATTCCATTTCTTATTTTCATATTTATATTTTTAACACAATTATCAAATTTATTACTCATTCTAAGTAACCCCTTTCTCCCAGAAGAGAACTCAATTACTTGAACTTGTTAATTAATCTATATCCTATGTAAAATGCAGCCACTCCTGTAGATAACTTAATCAATGTAGCCAAAACAGGAATATTTGCTTCTATAGTATCTAGCAGATTTATGTTCAATAGGTCAGAACCCCATCCAACTCCACCAGCGACACTAATCCATAGAAACCACTTGTCTAAAGTATTTAGTCTCATCTTATGCCTCCTTTCAATATTTTAATCATAATGTTTAACTCCTATTCTCTTGCAAACCATTTTAAGAGATTGAATTCTAGATTTCTTTAAAGGAGCACAGCTATAAGTTACATTATCACCATCAACAACTTTACTAATAAGTAGTCTATGCTTAACACTTAAGTACGATGCCATAAGTTATAATTAATAGAGAACTATTTAAATTAATTCTATCAATTAATGATAGATAGTAAATATTATCATAAAATAGATTATAGCGACAAAGGTGTTATTTTCAAGTAGTGTATATTTATCCTTTAGTTGTTTAGTTTATAAACAAGGTTTAGAAACATTTAAATACTAATTATTCTTAGATAAATTATGAGAGTAGGAAAAAGAGGAAGAGAGAAAACAGAAAAAAATTTAACTATTTCTTTATTTAGGAGTGAAGGTATTTAATATGCAACAAGAAGAATTAACACAAAAAGGATTGCAATATAAATATTTAGAAGAGTTAGCTAAATGCGTTGGAAAAGAGGTGAGCGTTCTCGTTGAGGGAAAAGTAAAGAGAGGTACTTGTATAGCAATACATCCACAGCATTTGAATATAATTGTTATGACTGATTCTGAAAAGATTATAATAAAAAATCCTGATGCAATATCTAGGAAGAGGGATAAATCATGGAAAAAATAGATAATGTCAAATTAAACATTGTTTTAATAAAAATAATATTTTGCTTGTTGTTATTAATGGCTGGGATGACGATGCAGTATATGGTTATGACTAACAATGGTGGAAAGATGCCTTTTTATGCTGAATACGACTATGAAGATAATAAATATATTAGTTTTAATGATAAGCAAGAGGTAAAATATCCTTACCTATCCGATATAATAAAGTTACCTCCAGGGTTATGGAGCTTAGGGGATATTACCATGTTTTCTGCCACACTTTTAATGATTTACGTTTCATTCGTAGCTCTATTTTCAAAAAATAAAATTTATGGGAAAGTTAAAGGAAGGATATAATAAAAATGAATGGTCTAGACAAGATAAAGATTGTAAGTAATTTATACGTACAAAATAAGCCAATAGAGATGAGTACAAAAGTAATATTCAAGGAGAAAAAACATGGAAGACGAAGGGTTTAGTAAGACATATTATAATCCATTACCTAACGATAAGATTATAAAGGAAGAAGAAAAGAAAGAAGTTAGAGCATGGAAAGAGGAGGCTAATCAGAGACTAGATGAATCAGACTATCCTTATAAGGTATATAATAGCAGATGGCATAACTTTCTCGTGTCAGTATTCATTATTTTTGTAATTATCGCAATTTCAGCATTAATATTTCTTATATGGTCTGGAAAGTTCCAAACAATAATAGATATTAAGCAACCAATAACTAACTTCTACAATCATACTATCGCTCCAGTAATAAATAATCAAGTAGCAAACACCTATAACAATCAGTTTTCGAACAATCCAAATATTACAATAGTTATAAATAAATTGGAGGTAAACACAAACGCATCATGACTAACTCAGATTTAAGTAAATATTTTAATTATGTATACAAGTGTCAGTATTGCCTTCAAGAATATGGCTCAGATTCGATAGAGAAAAAAGAAGGGCATACTTGTCCTTTATGTTCAGACCGAGGAAGTAGGTTTAGGAAAAAAAATGAATTATAATAATTTAACAAAGGCAGATTTGATAAAAGGAAATAAGTCTCTGTTTAAATCAAGAAAAGAATGGATAGATAGAGCATTAGATTTGGAAGAAACTTATTCATGGAAAGTGAATCTATTAGCAAACACACTAATTTTTATAGGAGGTATGTTGGCTGTTATTTTATTAATATTATTTAGATTCATAATTATGGAGGGAGGTGTATAAAATGGAAGATTTACAGAATATAATTAAAGAATTAATTGAAGTAAGAAAAAACCTAAAATTAACAAAGCTGTCTGATGACATAATTTTAGATTGCTCCACAAGGATTTTTATCTCTCAAAACATACAAAGAGAAAAAGAGCAACATCAACAAGGGCAATATCCAAAGAAGGAGTTTACTGGACAATTGAAGAATCCAAACGAACCAGCAACAAGCAAACAAATTTACTTACTGAAAAAACTTGGATTTACTGAGGATACAAGCAAAATAACAAAAATTGAAGCCAGTCAATTAATAAAAGAAGCAAAGGAAAAACAAGAAGGAGATGCATGGTAAGATGTTAATAAAGACTAATAAAAGTTTTATGTTTGTAAACAATCCAAAACAATTTATAAGACACGGAGAGATGTGTAGTGCCACCGCACTTGCCTCTTCAATTAGGTCTTTTATATTGGGATTAAGGCATAGACCAAAATTTAGTAAAGCAACAAAGGAGTTATTTAAGAAAGGGATAGAAAAACATGAAGAAATGCAAAAAGGATTTGACCAGATGGATAGCGAAGAAAAATACATCGAATTTAGAAAGAAATTAATAACTGATAGAGTTCCAGTAGCATTTAAAGAATGGGAGATAATCGGGGCTAGAATGGGTGTATATGGAAAAGCAGATATATTAAAGATTCATTTTGACAAGAATAACGACTTAAATATTTATATAGATGAAGGAAAATCAAGTTGGTCGATTAATTATTTGTATCAACTATTTGCGTATGTTCTTATCCTTACAGATTTTGAAGCACGATGCGTATACGGAACCCCCTACAAAAGAAGACCTATAAAACCTAAAAAACTAAATAGAAAAGTAGGTTATCTATTTCCCAATCCTAAAGATATAAGATATATTAATGTATGGGGTAGAATATTTTTATTTAACAAACAAGAAGAGCAACCATACAAACAATTAGTAATTAATAATCAAGTTGCTTCAGAATTTGAAAGTATGTTAATAGCTACATTAAAAAGATTGAATATTTATCAAGAAATTATGCGTAAAGGCGTTGTAAGATTGGAAGACTATGAGCATGATAAATGGAATAGATGTTGTCAGAACTTTCCAATGTGTTCAAAAGTAGATTACAAGCCAAAAGAAAAGCAATTTTATCTTTCAAAAAGATTATCTGCGGAGAGACCAATAATTAAATCAAAACCACATTTTATATGATGCAAGATAGTAAAGATTATGCTATAAAAAAAGGAGTAATAGAAGAAGTAATGAAAATATTAGAAGAGAATAGAGAAGCATTTGTTAGCAATTTTTGGGCGTATAAAGTTAGAAAGGAGATAGAAAAAATATGAGTAATAAAATAATAAAAAGATGTCCAATTTGCAAGAAGAGAACAGAACATACAGAAAGTGGATTTAGGAACCATAATTATCGTCTTGTTTGTACCACTTGTAAAAGTTGGAATTATGTGGAGGAAGATTAATGGAAGAAAGAGTTACAAGTGATACGCCAGGAAAAGACAAGATTGAAGCTATCGAAGAATTAGCAGAGAGTGTAATAATAATTTATAACGACAAATCAGGAAAAATAGGAAAAATAGAGATTCCAAGATATATATTAGATTTTACAGAAAGATTTATCCAGAGTCTGAATGTAGGGGAGAAGGTGAAAAGTACAGAATTTTATCAAGCATTTATAGAAGAATTTAACATAAAGAGTACAATATCTAATAGACATCTAAATATATTTAAAGATACGTTGAAGTCAGTCGGACTTGATGATATTAGAATTTCGCACATTATAGAAGATTTAATGAAGAATAGAGAGTTTGGATTAATGACATACAAAGAATTTATAGGTTCGAGAAAAGTCGATACTGCCAAATATTTTCAATGTTGGGGGACATTGCGTTACTTCAAAGAGAAAGGGAAAATTTTATATAATAGCAGAGGTAGCGTGACACGTATTATTTAGTTGTTTCGTTTATAAACAAGGTTTAAACGCAAGGTTTATAAACAACTAAACATTAAAATATACTATGAGAGAAAACTATAAAGATGACATCTTAAAATTTATAAAGAATTTTCATGAAAAGGGAACAAGTCTAAAAGAGATTTCAGAAGGATTAGGGGTATCATATCCAACAATTTCAAAATGGATAGAAGTTTTGTCAGTAGAAAATTTAATAAAAGTAAGAGACTACGGAAATGTTAAGATAGTTTATTATAAAGATGGAAAATAAGATAAAAGAAATAGAAAAAAAGGTATTGAATATTTGTATGTCAATAGCAAGAGAAGGAAAAGGAGCTTTATTTGTAATTGGAGACAATGTTAAATATAGAAGGCTAATGAATCAAAAGATAGAAGAATTTAGCATATTTGGTTCTGGAAGTAATAAATTATTGAAAACGTTATCTTTGATTGACGGAGCGATTATACTATCCACTAAAGGCATTGTAAAAGAATATGGAGCATTAATCAAAATAAACAAAACTCAAAAAGGCAAAGGAAGTAGACATTCAGCTGCAATATCGGCATCAAAAGAAAATGTTTGTATTCTAGTTTCAGAGGAAGAAAAGAAGGTTTTAATCTATAGGGATAGTAAAATGGTAATGCAAATTGACCCCCTAATTAAAGGAGTGTCAACATATAAGGCAGTAAATATATTAGAATCTTTAGGTGTTGGGGCGATATCTTCTATTGGATTAACAGCAATAGCTCCTTCTTTTGGTATGACTGGTATCGCAGTATTTCCAGGTACTATAATCTTTGGTTCAATTCATGCATTAACAAAATATTTAGAAGAAAAATGATGCTGCAAGAAACTTTTATTGACCCTGGGAATGCAAAGTACGGAACTTGTATTTTGTGCTTAAATGAATGTGATTTAGGTGCTTACTTACATCTTGAATGTTCACTTGCATATATAGATTGGAAGAAAACTCCTGAGATATTAGATTTATGGAGAAAGGCTAGAAAGAGAAGACAGATAAAAGAGGAGCATAAAAAAGTATGATGCAAAAAATATTTCACATTAAAGAAAAAAATAAAGAAGGAGTTTATTTAGGGTTAATAAAAGGAGACAAGGTAGTTTTAGAGAGAACATTAATAGAAGTAATATATTCTGAAAGTTTAAAATCAATTTGTAGGGATTTGGACATAGAACATTATGGAGAGGAATATGACAACACATAGATTTCCAATTTGCCCGTTGTACGAAGAGATAGATGGAGAGTCAATACGTTTTTGTCATTTAAATGATATAATATGCCCTTATTTTGGCGACAGAACAAAATGCGGAGCATATAAAGAGATAAGAAAAAGATATGAGATTTATAAAAAGATTCACGAATTAGAAAAGATAGGAGGTTTAGAAAAAATAACGTGACAAAGAAAACAGATTTCAAAGGAGTAAGAATAGATTTAGAAAAGAAACTTGGAGATGAAATTCTCCATAATTGTCCTGCTCTATTTGAAAGAAAATATTGTTTCATGTCTGGGTCAGAATGTGAATATAGATTAAAAGAAAATTGCTCTCTATTTTGGACAATTAAATATAGAGAAATACAACAAAGAAATGAAGCGAGGAATAGTATATGATTCTAGAAAAGGTGATACATTTCTTTTTTGGTGGCAGAAGTAAATTTAGATACATAGAAACAATCGCATTAATTTTTTTAATGATTTTCGCTTTATTTGGATTTATAGTTTCAGGAACTATTATTCATGAATTAAGACATCGTAGCGATTTAAATACATTTGTTTATGAGAACACCACCATGACATGTGGATTTATTGTCCCAATATCAGTAAAACAATTATTTAGTGTTCATAGCATTATTGGATTGTATACATATCATACAAGAAGTGATTTAACAGATATAGAAAAGCAAGAATATAATCGCATAGACAAGGTTACAGAAGCAAATGCAAAAAAAGCGCAGATACCAATATACATCTTATCATTTCTAGTGTTAATAGTATCTATGGTAGCAATAATTAAATATCATTTTCTAAGAAGCGAAATGTTTAAAGACTATTAATAATTAGAATTAGTATGGAAGAAACAAATCAACCCGAAATTACTTTTGACCAACTTCCACAAGAATTAATTAGGTCCCCCTACAGGTACATAAGAGAATACTATGAAAAGATATATCCCTTTATGGGAAGTAAGGTATTTTCAGTATTATCCCTAGTTCCGGTAAGTTTAATCTTACCAAAAATATCAAGAAACAAAACAAAGTTTCGTTCAAGGATTCATTTTTTGCTACTTAGTGGCGTAGGTTCAGGAAAAAGTTCAATAGCTAGAGAATTTGAAAAGATAACATTTGAACCAATGCATTTTGAGTACATAACTGATGCAAGACTTTATTATGAATTATCCCAGAAAGATAGAGTTTCATTAATTGTTTCGGATGTTGCTAGAATATTTGCAGACCCCCTATTGACAAAACAAATGGAAAATATCTTAGAAGAAGGAATAATCTCTAGAAACACAATGAGGAATAAAAAAGAAGGGGAAACTAAAAAAGATATAGAAGCGGTAGCATACTTATCAGGAACTCCAGAAAATATAAACAATAGAGTAATCAGAGACGGAATGTTATCTAGAGTATCTCCATTAATATCATTTCATTCACAATCTGAACACGAATATATTTTAGATTATGTAAATAAAGAAGTTGGTACAAATGGAACAGAGACATTTAATTATATTCCTTATTATTATAAAGAATTATTAAAGATTCAAAATGGAGAACATTCAATATATAGTCCAATTACAGGTTATATAATTCCAGATAGTATAAAAGACCAAATGCTTCCATTCATAAAACCCTTAGTAAATCCTTCATTTCAGAAGTTCGGGGTTCAAGCAATAAGAGAACTAGAAGAAGCATATAGATTTATGATAGCTCATGCATTTCTGAACGTATTTAATAGAAGAGTAGAGGGTGGAAACATTGTGGTAACTGAAGAGGATTTTAGAGTGGCAAAGTTTTTAATAAAAAGAGAAATATCCACAAAACACAAGATAATCTCTTGTATAAACGCAATCGATGCATTCAATTTACGAACCGTTTATGATTTAAGAGATTGGGTAAATAGACAAAAATCAATGGAAAAGAAAGAAATAGGAAAGGAAGCGACAATTTTATTAACAGGTATGCTTAAGAAGAATTAGATTATAATCCCCTCTAAGTTAAAGTTAACCAACTTTTGAGAGCAACTTTAGAGGGGAATATGATTACCTTGATTTTTTAAATAATGAACGACATTGTTGTTTCCATTGCTTAAATGCTTCAGAACCTTTTCCATAGACTCGTCTAATTTTGTTTCCATCCATTGCGTTACAATGAACCTTTATTATTGCTTTGCTCTTCATAAAATGCAGAATACCTCCTTATATTTAAATCATTTCTATCATTAAGTGATAGGATTAGATTTATGAAGTCACGAGCGGGAAAACCAATGATTTCAATCGTTGGATGAAAGCGAGTTAAAAATGAAAAGATATATAAAGATGAAGAACATAAAAAAAGAATGGTTGTGCAAAGGAATTTTAGATACAGAATCTATCCTTCTGGAAAACAAGAGGTTAGAATGAATAAGTCTATCTCTGATTGTTGTTTCATCTATAACAAACTTCTTGAAACAAAAATAAATGCTTACAAAGAAGATAAGACAAATCTTTCTCAATTTGATTTAAATAAATTAACCAAACCCTTTGATGTAGAATTAAATAGCCAAGTCAAACAAAATATTTCTAAACGAATTACCGATGCTTTCAAACACTTCTTCAGAAGGGTTAAAGAAAAGAAAAGAAAAGTAGGATTTCCCAGATTCAAATCTTTTCAGAGGTACAAATCAATAACTTTCCCTCAATCAGGATTCAAAGTCAATCATAAAAAAATTTATCTCTCAAAAATAGGAAACGTTCCGATTGTTTTGCATAGGGAAATTAAAGGAAAGATAAAGACACTAACAATAAAGAGATATGCCGATAAATGGTATGCTATATTTTCTTGCGAAGGGATTGTGTTAGACAAGATAAAACCACTGGAAAAGAAAATTGGGATTGATGTTGGACTTGAGAATTTCGCTACTCTTTCTAACGGAGAAGTAATTGAGAACCCAAAGTTCTTCAGAAGAAACGAGAAACAATTAGTAAAACTTCAAAGAAGATTGAGCAGTAAGAAAAAGGGAAGTAAGAACAGACAGAAAGCAAAATTAAGAGTTTCAAGGCAACATGAAAAAATATTTAATCAAAGAAATGATTTCTTGCATAATCAAACAGCAAAAATTGTAAGGAGGTTTAAAATAATAGCTGTTGAAAAGCTAAATGTCAAAGGAATGGTTCAGAATAAATATTTAGCAAAAAGTATTTCTGATGCGGGTTGGAGTAGTTTTGTTCAGATGCTTTCTTACAAAGTTGAAAATACTGGTGGAAAAGTAGAACAAGTTAATCCAAGATATACGAGCCAGATTTGTAGTTCTTGCGGAAATAGGCAGAAAATGTCTCTGAATAAGAGAAATTACAAGTGCTTATGTGGTCTTGAAATGAGTAGAGATTTAAACGCATCAAGGAATATTTTAGTAGGGCTGGACAAGCCCAAACTTAACGCCTTTGGAGAGATAGTAAGACCTTTAGAAATAAAGGCTAATCTCGATGAAATAGGAACTATACTTGAAGAAGATGCACAACCATAATTCTTCTTCATTGGAAGCCAATCAATTTATTGGTTGTAGGATGTCACATAGTTTGTTAAGTATTGTTCCTTATGGCGAATGAGTCTATATCAGGAATTGATTTGAGTCTTGTAACTAATCCATTATCAATATTTTCCCAAAAGACAACAGACTTTATTATTACATTTCTAGCAAAATATGGGATGAATGTTAGTCAACGTTGGGCAGGATTATTATTATTTACTCTAGCACTAATTGCCTTTTATTCTTCTTTAAAAATAACAAAGCCTATATTAAAATGGATTATAATTGCAATGTCAATTTTGTTAATCTTAGGTTTAATTATGCCATCATGGTAACTAAAATAGAAACTAATAAAACGGTGAATGAAAAACTCAAAGGTAGACATTTTTCCCCATCCACCGAATTCAAAAAAGGACACATACATTCACTCGATGCAAGGAGAAAAATGTCAACAAGTCATAAGGGAAAAAAGTTATCAAATGAGCATAAAAATAATATCGCAAAGAGTTTGAAGGGAATCACTAAGGGTCGAAAGTGTCCATGGACAACCATTAGGAATTTAAATAATAACCCTATGAAAGACCAATTTGTTCGGTTGAGAGCGTCTACAACCAGAAAAGATAAAATAAAAAGTGGAGAGATAGTGGCGTGGAATAAAGGTCGGAAAATGAAAGAATATGAAAGAGAGATATGGATGAAAACGACTTGGCATAATAAGGAAAGAAATATGAAGATTAGTCAAGCATTAACAGGTAAGAAACGTAGTCTGGAAAATATAAAAAAACAAGCAAACACATTAAAAATGTTATACTCAAAAGGAATATTACAACCAAATAAAACTGCTTTTAGAAAAGGTCATAAAAGGACAGAAGACATAGAGAAAAGATGGCTTGTGGCGATGAAAAGTTTAGAACATCGTAAATTATTGGTAGATAAGAGAAAAGGGAGAGTTCTCCCAGTTAAAGATACATCAATAGAAATCAAAATTCAGAATTTCCTTAAAGAGTTAGGAATAGAGTTTTTTACACATCAATACATGAAGGAAATTGAACACGGTTACCAATGTGATATTTTAATTCCTTCTATAAATTTAGTGATAGAATGTGATGGAGTATATTGGCATAAATACCCCATTGGTAGAGAAATAGACCACATTCGTACAAAAGAATTAATTGAAAAAGGATTTAAAGTTTTAAGATTATGGGAAAACGATATTAAAGTTATGGATTTAAACGAATTCAAGAGTAGATTGAGCGATTTATAGATTTAGTTCCATGGTACATTGTTGCATTGACTGGACTTATGTGTTTTTAAGAAATATTTTTTAGAATTTAACAACGAACTTTTTTATAAAATGGGGCGTAGATTCTGTTTATTTTACCATAGACTTCTTTCCATTTTAAATTCCCTTTGCCAATAGTATAATCCTTTCGCCATTGTTTATTTTTTTCATTTTCAAATGTCAATGGTCTAATTTCCCCCTCATTAATAATCTGAACACCAGTTTTCTTTAACTCTTTATCCATAGACATTAGTTTCTCTTTAGTTCCTTCAAATCTATCATCAGTAATAAATTGTATTCTGTAACATACATTTGCCATAAATAATAATGAAATTGCTTATTTAAATATTTATCGGTTAAGTCCACTTTATGCAACAATGTACTTCCGTGGTAACATTTAAATAGTTAGATTGTTTCTAAAACTTGTTTATAAACTAAACAACTAAAAATGAGAGCAACACAAATAGCAATAGTGATAATATTCTCCATATTATTAATTAGTCTTGTATCTGCATCAATAACATGTTCTCAAAATTCTCTATCAATAAGCGGATTTACTAATCAAGCAATTTCAAATCAAACATTAATTTGTACAAATTCTGATGTCAATGCTTCAGTAATATTAAATAAGATAGGAAATTTCTTTTCCACTGTTCCTGCAACACCGATTACATTTTCTCCAGGAGAGTCAAATAAGAATATCGGATTAACTTTTCAAACACAAACTACATCAGGTATTTCAAATGGCAACTTATGGTTCTCAGATAGTACCAATCCTATTTCTATTTCATTAAATATTCAAGAACAACAAAATCCATCAGGAGTAATAGTCTTTCCAACAGCTAAAGTCATAAATGTTCAACAAGGGCAAACAAAGTCACAAAATATACAAGTAATAGTTCCATCTAATTATCCTAGACCAATCACTATCCAATCAGTTTCATTTAATCCAGACATAGATTTAGTAAGATTTGGAGACTTAGATTTGGGTGTTGTTAATCCAGGACAGACATTAAATATTCCTTTGAATATAGACGCAAGAAATTCACAAACAGGAAATTATAATACGCAAATTACTATATTAGCTACAGATTCACAAGGACAAGTGCAATTATCACCTTCAAATTTGCAAGTAGTAGTTTCAGTCGGAGTAAATCCTATAACTAATGATACATTTGTAAATAGACCGACTTGCTCATTGTCTGCCGTAGAATTAGCAATAAATGGAACATACACAATGTCGTGTTCTAATGTTATTCAAAACATAGAAGTAAATACACCCTATAATGAGTACATTGAAGGAGTAAGAGCAGACTTTTCAGGAAATGTATATACTTATACTTTTAGACCTGTGAAAATAGGGAATACAAAGTTCATTACTACATTCACCTATATTGGTTCAGCTATATTTGCTCCATTTATGCAAGATATTAGAATCTCTAGTTCTGGAAATACTCCTGTATCTGGAACATCTATGAAATTTGATTTTTATCAATCAGGAAATAAGGTAACTCAATCAACTTTGATTCCAGGTTCAGTAACTATTTTGGTATTAGATGATAAAACTAATTCTATTGTTCCGTCTTATAAACTTTTTTTGAATGGATTAGAAGTTAATAATACTTTTGATATAGAAGCAGATAAATTGTATGAATTAAGGGCTGATTCGAATGGATATTTAGCAAAGGTAATAAACTTCACAGCAACTAAAAAAGCAGTAGAAATATTAATAAATCCAAATATGGAGTTTTATAATTCTGGAGATATAATAAATGTAACAACAAGTCCAACAAACGCTACTATAAAATTAGACGGAATAGAAACTTCTTCTCTAATAACTTTATATGGTGGAGAACATGTAATATCTGCAATAGCTTCTGGTTATTTGCAAGGTAATAAAAATATATCTGTTAAAAGCTCTGTGACCTATAAGGCTATGACCCCTTTGTTGCAAGATTGGGGTAAGGGGGATAGTGTTACATTAGAATTATCTTCAAATTCAAGTTGGAGCGTTTTAAGAGACTCGACAGAAGTAGCAAAAGGAGAAGGAGTATTTGTTAGTTTTAAGATAGAGGACTATGGAACATATATTATTAAAGCTGGAAATGATGAAGTGATTAGAAAAACTTTAGAAAAAAAGAGTTGGTTGTCTAATCTGAATTGGACATGGATAATAATAGTTTTAGTGGTATTTGTTGGAGGATACTTTTTGTTCTTTAATAAACCAAAAGCAGAATCAAAAAGTTTAATGTTTAATCTAGGTGAGGGAACAGAATAATGTTTAACTTTATAAAAGACTTTTTTAAACCAAAAAAGATGGTGCATGTTCAGATTGAACCATCATCTGTTAGAGAAAATAATACTATAAGAGCCTTGGCAAATGAGAATGCTGAATTGAAAGGAGAGAACGCAAAGATACGTTCAGAGTTAGGAAAACTAAGGGAACAGGAAACAGATAAGAAAGAAGATGAAGAAGTAAGATATTATCTAGATAAAGAGAAAAAGCAGATTAGGGCAAAGTCACAGGGTAAGTTTTTTTCTTTTAAATCTTTATTTTTAGAAATGTTAAAAAGCAATGGAAACAATGCATTAGCTAGAAATTTGAATATAGTAACATTTGATAGAAGTACAAAAATAGGAAAATTTGGAGATTTTGGAATTTCAGATGATGGTGCATTTGTTATTTTAGATAGTAAACAGAATATAATAATGAAGATGCAAAACTTAAAAGATATGTTTCAAAGTGTTTCTGCTCTGGGAAACGATGTCGAATCTAAGATGATACCAGTTAATCTAAGCAAAGACGGGGTGTTTGTAGAAAATATAATGGATTGGCAATCTCCAGAGTTAATTGTTATGGGAACAAAAATGAGATATGCAAAAGCATCTAAGAAACCAGTTTACGAAGTAATATCAAATCTTAATGCAGAAATATCTTCACTAAGAGTACAGTTAGAAGAAGCGGAGATGATGAATATTGAACTACAAAAGAAAGGCGACGAGCAAGAAAGAGATGTTAAAATAAATGAGGCTATGGCTCAAACAACAAGAGCAGAATTAAGTAAAGTCGAAGAGAGAACAATTGGAGTAGATAAAGTATTTAGGGACATAGAAAAAGATTTAGTTCATCATAGAAATTTGCATGTAATCCATGAAGATACAATAGGTAAAATGGGTGCCCAAATACATAAATTATTATCTGAAGCAGAAAGAGCAGGAAGCACAACCTCATTCGACGATGCAATTGAAAAGTTAGAAGCTGCAAAAGAGGTTTTGAAAGACAAAAGACAAGCCGTTATAATGACCCAACCAAATCAGCTTAGTAGTGGGCAATCAAAATAATGCTTAAACTTCCTAGCAATATCAGGAGATGCGTCATTAAAGCGTAAAGTATTTAAACGCAGAATGATTAGATGAGTTATGGACATAAAATACTGTAGAAGGTGTAATAAACTAATGAAACGGAAAGATTATCTATTATATGAAGGAATGACCGTAAGAGCTTGGGATATGAGAATTTATTGTTCCAAAGAGTGTGAACGAAATGTTAACTCTATAAGAAGTTATAAGAAGAAAGAGTGGAACTTAAGTATTGAGCATCATCAGAAGATAATAGATGCTAATAAATATATTAAAGGAGAGATATGTGGGATAAATGGTTCTAGTAATCCGAATGAATTTGGGTTTGTGCCTGATATTGAGAGTAGAAATATTATTGTTGAGGTTGAGAATTTAGGATTAATCACTTATAGAAATAAGATAAAATATAAAGATTACAAGAGTAAAAAGAGAATCTTAGTAATATCTCTAACAAAGAAATTACGTGAACTATTTGACCAGATATATTTATTAGATGATGACATATCTCATATTTCAAGCCTTAACGCAGAACCGACTATTGCTAGAAAGATTTAAACTTTAGTCACGCATAGCTAGAAAACGCTAGAAACTTTGAGCGGAAAGACTTAAATATGAAATAACCTACCCTAATAGTAGGTTATTTACATTGTTTATAAACTAAACAGAGTTAATAATCAAACAAAAATGAGACCAACAGAAAACGTAATTTACTGGATTTTTATATCACGAGAAAAAGGTATAATTAGAAAGGATTTGATAGAAAAAACTGGGCTACCTGAGAATACTGTAGACGGAATGCTATCAAGGATTAGAAAGTGGGGATATTTTAAGACTGAGAGGGTAAGAATTAAAGGTCACGGTTATGCAGGAGTAGCAGCCGTTATAAAGTTATCCAAAAATCCTAAAGCAGAACAATACATCAAAAGATATTTAGAGTCAAGAGGACTGATAAATAGCATAGGAGTATCTACAAATGCATTTTAATCTAGCGTTATTAAAGAAGGGAGCACCATCAGAACTAGACTCTAGCGAAATAGTTTTACTATCTAGGGGTTTTAGAAGTAGAATAGATTTACAGGGTGGAAGTAATATAAGTGATGTAAAGATAGACATACAGGAAGCAAAAGTTCTTTTATTTAGAATGTTAAGTAAGATTTCCACATTTATTGCAGAATATTATCTAATAAGACCTGAAGAAGAAATTGACATGGGATTTAATTTAAAATTTCAAGAAGACATTGGTGCTTTTTTTATGTTCATAAGAGAAAATTATGAAAAGAAAGGAGATGAAGTAATTGGGCGTATTGAGTTGATTAGATTTTCTAGCGAACTATTAAATGCATATTCTTTTTTAATCTATGAACCTTTAATTTATGCAAATAGAAATAATAAAAGTAATAATATATCAGATTATATAAAAAATTACTTTAGGATAATGAGCAACAATGCAAGTATAATTGGACATTCAAATAAAATACAACAGTTACAAAATCAAATTCCTTCTAGATTACTATTGCCTAGCGTAAGAACTGTAATGACTCAAGGTTCATATAATAAAAGAGAAGCAATGATGCAACAGCCGATGAGTAAAGTAGATGGTATTGATTCCGAATCTTTTGCAGATATTGATTTCGAAGAAGAGTTTTCCATACCTGAATTTAAAGAAGGAGAAGAACACTTATATTCTGAACCACGAGAGGAGGATGCCTTGCAGTTTAGCGAAAACGAAGATGTTTAATAATATAAAAGAGTTTTTTGGATTTGGTAAAAAAGAAGCACCACACTACCCTTCTGATTGGGCTATGGTGGACTGGAGTTCAGGTGCATTAGAAAATGGGATTACTGATAATCATAATAAAATAATAACTAGATTTTTCTATAATAAGTTTGGATATTTAAAAACTAAAGTTTATCCTTTTTCGGAACCGAGAGTATATGCATTAAGAACAATCCACAAAGTTCCAGTCTATGACAAAACAATTTTCAAAAAACAAAGATTCCCAGTTTATGGTCGTATCACTCCTAGTGAAGCCAAATTTAAAACGAGGAATTATTGATGAAACATAAATACTTATTAACAGAAGAGATGAAGAGACCAACATACGAACTAGGATATGTTATAGGAGCGTATCTCGGAGATGGCAGTTATAGTTGGGTAGAAAAGAAGACAAGTAGTGTATCTTTAGAAGTGACTGAAATAGACTTTATTAATTATTATGTCAGTAATTTAAAAAAAATTTATCCATATAAAATTTCAGTTAAAACAAGAAAAAGGAATGGTCGAAAATTTTTCATAGCGTCGTTTTATACTAGACAATTTTGTAAATTTATAATTGATTTTAATGTTAATAATATTTTTAACTTACCCCTAGAATTTAAGAAGGCATTTTTAAGGGGCATATACGACGCCGAGGGGCACGTTATGGCAAGAAATTTAGATAATCTCAGCAAGGCAAATAGAGGTATAACTTTTACACAAAAAGACGAGGAGATTGTAAGGTTAGTTAGAAGATTATTAGACTATTTTAATATTAGATATAATGTTCATAAGAGAGACTATTCAGGATTTAAGGAACATTGTGTTCATTCTGTGATATATATATTTGGTTATGATAATCTCTTAATGTTTTATAATCTAATAGGCTTCGGAATATCTAGAAAGATGAATAATCTAAAGAGGGCGTTAGACTCATATTTAATTACTAGGAAATGCATAGAATGTAATAAACAATATATACTTAATCGTAGCGGTCATAAATCAATAAGATGTGCAAAATGTTCATTTAATCATTTTAATAGATATCACCGAGACTATCGCTATAAAATTTATTTAAAAAGAATGGAACAAAGAGAAACCGAATGTTTAGATTGCGGAAAAGATATAAAAGATAAACTATTAGTCAATTCAAATATAATGATTAAACGATGTAATAAATGCCAAAGTAATTACAATATTGGAAGAACAAGATTAGCTGCGACTAAATATTATGCTAATCATAAAGGTGGCGTGGATGACTAGAATACTTATCTATCGCTCTGGTTGTAGATTGTGTCTAGAATATCTAAGATTTATAGACTTTCTAAATTTAAGGTTGCCGATTAATAAAAGAATAAAATTAATAGATGCATTTGAGTTTGAGAACTTCGGTTTCTTGCCACATCCAGTTATGAAGAAATTAGAGCAAGAAAAGTTCGAGGCGTATCCTTATCTATTTTTTGAAGGGGTAGAAGTAATAGGTGGAGCAAATGCAGAGCAATTAAAAATATTTTTAGAATCGGCGTGTAAGGGAGAGTTTATTTTATGATAATTGAAAGGAGGAAGATGACATGAGATTACAAAATTTACTTGGTGGAGGAAGTTTTAGAGATAGTTGTCAAACAAATAAAGATTCTGGGCAAATTGTTTGTAAAAGAGTAAGAATGAATAAAGATGGAACCGCAACAGAACTAGCTGGTTTTTCTATGTCTTTAACAGGAAATTGTGAAAAAATTATGGATAACGCTTTTGAAAATGAGGAAGGACACTTAATAGAATTGGAAAAGAAGTTTGCAAATAGAATCGCTGCCAAGTGTCAAAAATCAGGGAAAAATATACCTTCTGAATTTTAAATGACATGGTATATTACAGTAGCGATAGTTATCGTAGTTTTAATTTTATTTATATTACTTATTAGAAAGAAGAAAGTGGATGATACTATAAGAGCTTACGAAAATGTGGAAGATAACAGAAGTGCATTTAGAAAACTTTTAGATGCATGTTGTGGTCATGGTAAAAATTAAAATATGAGCCCAGACATTTCTTTAAAGTCTGATTTGCTTTTTGCAGTGATGAATTTTATAGAGATGGAGAACCACGCACGATTTTCTTATTTATCCACCAATAATGAAAATTGGTTGAAGCAATTAAATAAAGTAAGAGAATTAAGGGCTAAATATTTTAAAGAGATAGAAAAAGAGGAAGACAGCCAAAGGCATTGTTTTAATAAGCATACACTAAGTGCAGTTTTTAGATTATTTGAATGTGGTGATAAATCTTTGAGTCAGAATGAATCGGAAAGAGCAAAAATGTTTTATAACGATGGGTATGACTTATTAGGAGATTTTATAACTAATAATTGGATGGAACAAGAAAAGGAGAAAAAGGAAGAAAATAAAAAAGGTATGTTTGATTTTCTGAAAATGGGAAAAGATGAAACTAGACGAATTTGATTTAAAGATAATACAATCATTAAGTGCAAGCCAAGAGCAAAGAACAACATGGCAAATTGCTAAAGATATTTATGTAAAAAGTAATCAGCAATATAGGATAGAATCTATTGACAATGCAAAAGTAACTGATTTATGTACGAAAGTTGGTAGAAGATTAAATGCTATGCATGAAAAAGGGATGGTAATAAAACACAAGAACGGCGATGATAAATGGTCTTATATTTTAAACTTAGACGTAGTTAAAATAGTTAATCATAAATTTAGTGATAAATTTTCAAAGGCATTAATTCTAAGAATACCCAATCTATCATAATTTGATAGAAATGATTTAAATAGTAGGATAATTTACTGAATTTGAATATGATTAAAACAAAGAAATTAAGTTATGGAATTTTAGTATTGTTTATATTTTTATTTATGTTAGGATTTGCTAGTGCGGTAACAACTCTTAATACTCCCGCAGCTAATTCAGTCGTTGCGGGAAGTGCAGTTTCATTCAATGTCACAACTACTGATGTTTCAAATGTTGCAGTTCAGTTAGCAAATATTACTTTCTATGCACAATCAACATTAACAGCAAATAGCACTTGGGTCGTTATAGGACAAAATAATTCTGTTAATCTTTCTACAACTAATAATCAATCTGTTGGAGCATTTAGTGTTGCTTATGGAATTTTAGAAGATTCAAATAATTATATATTCAATGTTACTATAGCAAACTCAACTAGTGGAGCAATACTAGGAAGCGATACAAATACTGGAATTACAGTAGATAACACAATTCCACAAGCACCAACAGCTTTAGGTCCAACAGGAACAGTTACCAACGGAACATTTGTATTTACTGGAACTGTAGTTGGTAGAAATACAACTTCCTGCACTCTTAGATTTAATGGAGTTAATCCGGGAAGTTTAAGTTATGCAATGACGCATTCGGGAGATACGTGTACTTATAGTTCATCCAATATCCCAGAGCAATCTTATACTTGGTTTGTAAGAGCAAGTGACGAGACTAATACAACGGATGCAACATCCGTAACAACAAGAATAGATGTAAAGACCTCTGCTGGAAAGTCGGCATTGTTAGCACAGCAAGAGAATGTTAAATCTCTTGGAGGTTCAGAATTTGCGGTTACAGAACCTGGAGTTGGAAAGATATTAGGTATGCCTGCATGGTTGGTTATAGTAATATTAGTGGTTGTAGTTATTTTCATAGTAAAAAATCGTAGAAAATGAACGCCTATATGGATGGGAATATTCGCATATTGGTCGAGGATTGGCGAAAGCGGTGCCGAGACGGTGATGTGAACTTGCTTGAAGTATAAGCACGAGTTTTTTATGATTAAATGTAAGGAGGTAAAAATAAATAAATGGCAGGTTTTGATTTGAGTACAATCCCGATAGTTGGAGATTTTCTTAGTGGTCCAAATGGATTACTTATTGGTATCTTTGCAGTTCTATTAATAGTAGGATTAGTAAAGGGAGCCAAAAGCAAAGGAATGGGAAGAGCATTCATTTGGATAGGAGGTATAGGACTAGGTGTATTTTTATTACTTCCAATGCTAACAGGCGGTACTGGCGGATTTGATTTAGGCGGATTGCTTGGAGGTTTAGGAGGAGGTACACCAGCGAAGGCTATAGTTACTACGGAACCAGCAGGTAGTTCTTCAGTTATTTGTGCTGTTGAAGATACGACAGTCACATTGGCTGCTTTGAATAAGTATACACAAGTTTCGACAGGTGGAGCTCATAGATATAGAGTAAATGGAGCATCTCCATTGACTGTAGCTGATGCGGGAACATTGACAGCATCACCAGGAGACAAGATAGAGGTTCTTTGGTATAATGCGTCTACTTCAGGAAACTATTACTCTGATTTGAATACTTACACTATCCCATGTAAAGGTACATATAGCCCTCCAAAAGAGCTTTTCCAGAACATGAGTACTGTGACAATACAAGTATTTAATGAAGAAGGAAATGTTATAGATGGTGGAGTAGAGAATGAGACTTTGGCAGCAGGAGATGTAGTTACCTTACCTATCAAGTTTACTGGGCAATATCAAAGAGGATTACCTTATGGATTAGTTGTCGTTGCAGAATGGAATAGCACTGAGATTGATGATGTTATCGTTAATCTTGGAGGTTCTGAAGTTTCAGTTCCACAGATTGAAAGTGTAGCTGCAGCAAATAGAGCTAAAGCTTATTCAGTTCCAGCAATATTGAGCAACCAAATACTAGAAGGTTCAGTTACAATAGACTCTGATGATACAATAAATCCAGCAGACGGCGGTGGAGACATTACGTTGACATTCTATGCTAATAACTATTATGTGAATGAAGATAATGGAGCAAGTGTAGAAGGACCAGCAGTCGAGGATGAGGATGACACAAGAACAGGTCTAGTTGTATCGTATGCAAATACGGTAAGTATAGACTAAAAGTAAATTTTTATTTTTTATTTTTATTTTTTATATTCAGAAAGGATGGAGAACATAGAAAGAACAAGATGGCAAACAAGAATCAAAAAGTAGCAATGTATATAGCAATAGGTGTAGCTTTAGCTTTGATTCTTCTATCAAGTACTTCTATTCTAGATAATCTCAATATCAAAGGATTCTCAATAGTCGATTCTTCTTACGATGGAGTCATATCAATAAGAGAAGTATATCAAGAGCCATTGGTTTTATTACAAAATAAACCATTAGCCATTGTTTTTCCTGGTGGGCAGAGTGCTTTTAAACAGGGAGAAAAATTTACAGTAGATGATGTTCAGTATATTAATCATGAATGTCCTGCTCCAGTAAGTGTACAGTCAAAGGTTACAACTTCATTAGGTATAACGAAAGGAAGTAACACGAAAATTGTAAGTATATATGATGTTATGTACGCATCGATGATATATAAGATGGATGTAGATACTTCTCAATTATCTCCTGGGAATTATTTGATAGAAGTAAGATGGTTCTGTGATGGTGTTGAACTAGGAAAGGATGGATATATAGACTCCAACAAACAACCTTCAGTAGCTAATTTTGAAGTATTATCTAGTGATGACCCTGACGACCCAGACCCAGCATGTAAAATTAGAAGTTGTCAAGGAGGTCAGAAGTTAGTTAATCCAGATAGTGTAGATTGCTATTGTCAAAATGAATGGTTACCTGATAATGGTCAGTGTGAAATAGGAGAACCAAGATATACTCCTGATTGTGTTGGAACGATAAAATGTTCAGAAGATAAAATAAATATAGAAGGAATATGTCTACCTAAGAATATTGTGTGCGAAGAAGATGGAGGTACAAGAGTTTGTGACGATGATGACAATCCACCAGGATTTAAGTTTGATTACAATATAATAGTTATCCTTGGAATAATTGCAGTAATTATAGCTATAATAATGAGGAGAAATAAATAATGGTAAAGAAAAAAAATAACAATTTAGTATTATATATTATTTTAGCAGTTTTAGTGGGGTTTTTATTGTTAAATACTATGGGTGGTGGAATTGGTGGAGGTTCTAGTTCAAAGAAGATTACTTGTGAAGTTACGGTAGCAAATCCAATAGCGAGAGACTCAAGAATAGAAACTTATGCTTGTAATGTAGTAGGAAAGTGTGGATTATTTGGGTTTTCTACAGCGAAAACATTAGCATTTGCAGATTCATTAACATTAACATTTAGTTCAGGAGGAGAAAAAACATCAACTTCATTCCAGTTGGGAGAATCAGACAGAGTGACAAAGACACTTAGTTTATGTGTTGAGGAGAATGTAGCTAGTGGAACACTAAGATTGTCTGGTCCCAATGCAGATATAGAAACAAAGAATGTAAACCTTTGAATAAAATGACAAAGAAAAAGAACATAAACTGGAATGGCATAATCTTGATAGTTGTTGGGTTGTTTATTTATTACCTTCGACCTTTGCAATCATGTTCTTGGTGGAATATATTTTGTCAAGCAGGAAGCTTGGCTATTACTCCTATATTTGTCTTAATTTCATTAATCTTAATAATTGTGGGAGTTGTAAAATTAATTAAAAAATGACAAACAAGAATTATTATTTAACGGCGTGGATTTTAGATGGTGTAGACTTATTATTAGGAATACCATCGATAATCGCAAGTTTAACAGGTTTTCTAGCACCAGTTGCGGTCACATTAAATAATCTTAGAGGAATAATTTATGATAGTATTACAATTCCAATAGTTTATAGTGCTTATGGTGGTAAATCTGCTTTAATAGATTCAATAGAGGTAGCAATTCCAGAAGAAATTGATATGCTTGTACCAATTGCAACAATAGCCGCGTATACTTCAAAAGATAAAAAATGAGTAAATCAAATATAGCTTTAAGAGTAGCAATGAATTCCATAGTTGGAGCAATAATCTATTCAATAGTAACTGCTATTTTAAATACAATAAACTTAAGTTCGCAAGATAATAACGGATTCATACTAACTTCTGTAGCGGCTTTGGCAATACTTTTATGGTTGGTTCCATTTGTATTTAATAAACATCCAGGAGAAGAAACTTTATTATCTATAATATTAGCTTTCCCAGCAGGATTAATTATAGTTTCATTGATAAATACTTTGTTTAATATAAATCTACCAATATTACAATTTGGTGAATTTGCAGTAGGTTCATTACAATTTGTTTTAGCATTGACTAGCTATATTTTAGCAGACTTAATATATTTAAAGATAAAAAAATGAAATGGAATCGGGAAATTCAAAAGAAGCAAGGAATAGAGTAGTAAAGTGGATAGTTATACCTCTACTTTTTGTTGCGTTTCTTTTTACATTTACAGTTCCTGACTTAAGAAGCGTAGGCATACTTTATACTGTTATGGGGGGGTATATTTTATTTATATTTAGCTTAAGCAGATTTAAAGAAGAGTTAATAGGAATAAGAAACGGATACTTTGGGCAGATATTAGTCGGACTTGTTGTAGGTATAGGATTCTTGGTTTTATCGGCAATATCACCTGTATTTTCTTTATTAACACCTGTTATATCTCTTTCTGTAGCTGAAGACTTGAGATTCCTAGTAATTGTTATCATGGCTCCTCTTCTGGAAGAACCCTGGAGGGCAGCAACCATTGCACTAATAAGAGATGTGTATAAATCCTCTTTTACAAAAGCAATGATAATTTCTGCTATATTGTTTGGTTTGTTACACTTATTTGTGTATGGAGTACTATTATCAGGTTATGATACTTGGATACAAGCTTATGGAGCAGTAAAAGTAATATCTGGGAGCTTGTTGGCAGCAGTGATATTTGGGGTGCTATCTGGATTATTAATAAAGAGGTACAAATCAATTTTACCTTCATTAATAGCTCATGTAATAATAAATTTTGTTATCTTTTCAAAGTCTGGTTTGGTGGTAGTATCGTAATCTATCAGATTATGATAGATTTAGTTTAAATATCGGGAGAACGTAAAAGAAACATAATGAAAAAACAAACAAAAAATACATTAATTATAGGTGGAATCATATTAGGAATTTTGTTATTTGGTTCATTTTTAAAGTTGAATAGTATAGTTATAGTGCCTGGAAATACAAACGATGCTAGTGGAAGTTTAGTAAGCACAGATACTGATGGAACAACATACACTGCTTCATTTTCATATCCTGGAGCAGGGCAATATCAATTAACTTTAAATGAACCACAAGAGTTTGATTCTATTGTAACATTTGACTCTTGTAATCAAAATGGTAAATGTTGGATATTGCCTAGAGATGATACACTACAAAAAGATATTTTCTTTCCAGCAACGATAGAATTAGGTTATCCAATAATACAACAAGTGTCTCCTAATGACATTGGAGGAGCCCACATAGAATATGTATATAGTGTTGAATCAGCTTGTAAAATTAGAACTGCATTTAACATAGGACATTATCCAGACAACACCCCTATATCTTATGCAATGCCAACATGTAGGTTTAAAGGTACAATAACTTGCAAACCAAATAATAGTTCATTTACTTCTGGAGGAGGTTGCGGTATATCAGGAATACCTAGTGGAACAGCAACATTTAAGATTTATAATGATGGATATTCCCCACCACCCGTAGATGATAAAAAATTTTATATGGTTTATAATAATGAATGTATAGAAGTTTTAGCACTTCAGCAAAATGATAAGTTATATTCTTCTTTAGAAGAATGTGAAAACAATATTAAGAAGTTTCCAAAAGAGAGTATATTTGCTGTGTTATTTATAATAATCGTAATAATAGTGGCTATAATTTATATAAGGAGGTCTAAAAGGTAATGGTTGAAGATACAGCAGATTTAGCAAGGCAATTGAAAGAGAGAGGATTAAGTTGTCCTAAATTAAGAGTTATGGAAAATAAGGAGAGAAATGATGCAAAAAATGCTCGTCAGGACGCATCTCGTTTTCGTGCATTTGGTTTTAATGGTTTAGCAGACACGCAGGAAAAAGTAGCTAATGCACAAACAGAATCAGCAGAAACTCTAAAATCTCTTCGTGAGAAGGTTTGTGGGTTAAAATAAAATGGCAAAATTAAAAATTTGGCAGTGGATATTCTTAATATTTTCAATCCTAATTACAATAAGTTTTATTAATTCAGGTTATCCTCCAGAATTCTATGATAATTTTGGGTTGCTAGTGTTCGGATTTTTATTTGGATTAGGCATCTGGATGGTAAATACAAAAAAAGAAGTTCCTAGTTGGGCAGAATTTTTAGTTTTACTTTTAGCCATTTTAGGACTTTTGGTCGATGGAGCAATTGTTTTAAGGAGATTAACATGATAAAACAATGTTACAGAATAACTTGGAACTCTCCTAATAAGGGTAAAGGACGAATTAGTTCTCTTCAGAAATTTAAAACTCAAAAACAAGCAAGAAAATTGATTAATAATACTTTAACTATCGAAAATTATATAACGGGTGGAAATGGGATATATAGATATAACTTTAAGATAAAAGGGGATAAATGTTAAAATGAGTAAATTAAAATGCTGGAAGAAAGATAGATATGAGAAAGGACCATATAGAGCAAGTTATACTACTTGGAAAAATGGTAATGAGATGGTTTCTGTTTGGGGTTTAACCTCTGGAAAAATAGACCCTAATAAAAGGGCAACAGCTAGTAATATAAAAGTATTGTGGGAAGTAAAAGGTAAAAAATACAATACTAGATTCCAAGCATTAAAACAAGCAAATAAATATATGAAGGAGCATGATAAGTGTTAAAATGAATAAACGACAAAAAAAAGTATTATGGATTGTGTTGGCAATTGTAGTTGGAGCTTTCATACTAGCTAATGTTGATTTTAATCTAAAAGGGTTTGCTGTTGTAACTCCATCGCAAGAGTATTCTTCTCCATATCCTTGTCCATCAGGAGATAATATAAAATGTAATGTAAAAGGAGTTATGCAGTGCCAGAATCAATTAGGAGGTAGAGATATAGTAAGTTTCAGAGGAACTTCAGATTATCTAACTTTAGGTTCTTCTATAGCGTTTGCTATTCCAGGTTCTTCTATTATGAGTAGTTTTATTCGTGGAGACCAATTATCAAATGCAAATTGTGGAGTCTCAAAAAGTTCATTCTTATACTCAGTAACCAATCCATTTGGAGAGGTTCATTGGACTGGTAGTAGGTTATTTATTTGTACCAATACTGCTACTGGAACATTAGCGGCAAGATATTATGATATTGGCGGGAGTGTAGATACTTCTTCTTCACTAAAGTCTGGAGAGATATGTAATCAAGGCAAAATAAGATGTTCTGAATCTTCAGGAGGTTATTCTTGTTCTGGAGAGTTTAGAGTTGAAAAATCAAATATGGACAAAACAGTCTTATTTAAAGAGCCGTTAACATATTCTTCTTCCTCATTAGCAGGATTTGATATTTCTAATCAATTTAATATTAACTCTGGAAATGTAGTCTATGTGACTGGAACAGGTTCAGACCATAAAGTTATTTCAGAAGTAGTTGATGTTACACAGCAATGTACGAATGATAGATGCACAGATGATAAGAGTGGAGTAATACAATGTATAAATGGGAAAGAACAGACACCAAACTATTGTGGAAGCAATAATCAATGTATTTCTGATTCTCAAGGAGTTAGATGTGACTCTCCTATAAAGATAGTATCTGGACAATTTATAGATTCTAGTAATAACATGGTAACGGGCTATAAAGCAGATGAGCAGATTAAATTTAGATTGTCACTTTCTACTCAATCTTCTAGTGCAAGTTCTTTAATAATAAAAGCAAAACTAGAGGATTCTCAAGGAATATTAGTGCAAGAAATAACAAGAACATCCAATTTAATTGTTGGAAGTTCAAAGATAGAAGAATTCTTATTTAACGGAATATCCTCAACTGGTGCTTACTCAGTGGTGTTTGATATAAGTTATAGTTCAACAGGAAAAGTAATACCAGAGCCAAGATATGAGTTTAAAATATCAAATCCTATTAATCTGGCAGTTTTTGCTTATTCAGCTAATGCTGGGACAACTGTAATCTATTCAAATGAACCCGCAGTTGTAGAATTAAGAGTAAGCCAAAATAATGCTCCAGTGACAGCAAATATAAATTTAATTGTAAAACAAGCAGGAACATTATTACAAAATCCAATACCTGAGATAAAAGAAAATAAACTAGACGGATTCACTTCATACACATATAAATATAATCTAAATCAATTGAAGCAAGAAGTTGAAACTTTATCTATAACAGCATCAGCAGAAAGAGAAGGATATACCACTCCACAGCAAGTTATAAGCCCAACAATAAAAAAAGCAACAGTACAGATAAAATATACAAATATAGACAAATTTGTCGATATAAAGAATGGAGTCTATGCTATAACATTTGAGACAAGAACTCCACAAGGTACGTTAGTAGATTCTAAAAATACAATTAAAGTTATTGTTTCAGGTAAAATAGAAGATATCACAAGTTTACTAACTGGTTCAGATGGAATATATTCATTTGATTATAACTTTGAAATACCTAATCAAGGTTATTTCTTCGATATAACAAGTTCTGCTGATGAATTAGGAAGTCAAACTTTAAGAAGTGCAGCCATAAATGTAATCCCTGATGGGGGAGGATTATTACAATGTGTTGAACATAAAGATTGTACTTATCCAAATATATGTAAAGATAACCAATGCGTACCGCCATCAGGTGGTTTCAATTATGGATTAATATTAATAATCGGAATCGGAATTTTATTAATTATAGTTGTAATTAAATTAATAAGGAGAAAGAAATCGCAAGTTTCTTCTAGTTTGACGGGATATTAAATGCAACAGCAAGCTTTAAATAGTAGTTGTGTATCTATTGTGTATGGAACAAAGAACAAATATCCAGATAGAACACAAAACTTTAGAGAAATTAAAGAAGTTGAGAATTACAAAAAGAGAAACATACAACGAGATAATAAGAAGGTTAATGAAGAAAAAATGAAAAAGGAATGGACTGAAGGGGAGATTAATATACTTTTAGACTTATATAAAAATAATTCACTATCCCAATTGTCTAAATTACTTAATAGGTCAGAATCTTCAATTCAACATAAAGCATTAAAGTTAAAATTATTGAGAAGAGAAAAAAGAGAAGATTGGACACAAGAAGATACAAAGAGACTAAAAGAAAACTATGCAGATAATATAAATAAAGAGATAATTAAGTTAATACCTAATAAGACTATAAGAAGTATTCAATCAAAGGCGGATAGATTAGGATTAAAAAAATCATATAATGCTTTGATTAAATTCAATCCGAATAAAAGATTTAACCATATCGATAATGAGAAGATAAGGGAATTGAGGAATGAAGGATTAACGGCTTTAGCTATATCTAAAAAGCTAGGGTGTTCCACAGAATTAATAAAAAAGAGGTATAAAGAGATAGGTATTAAAGGGTTAGCTCATAAAGATTATATGAGATATAAAGGATTAGATTTGAATAAAGACTTAATAAAAAATTTATACTTGAATGAAAAAAAGTCAATAAAGTATATAGCTAAAATTATGAATTGTTCTCCCGATGCAATCATTAGAAGATTGATTGAGATGAATATTAAGAGATTTATATGTAAGAAAAAGTTAGACTTGGAGATAATAAATAATTTAATTGAACTATACCAAGAGGGAAACTCCATATACGAAATTGAGAAGATTACTAATATTCATAATCAAAGAGTATTTCAATATTTGAGAAGAAATAATATAAAATTAAGAGATATGAAGAATGCTAAGAAGATAGAATGGTCTAAAAATAGAGAAGGTAAAATAGAGAATATGAGAAAGATTAATAAAGAGAGATATTCAGACCCCGAATTTCTAAAAAGATATAAAGAAGCAATGAATAGAAAACCCAACAAACCAGAAATAATGTTAGACACTTTAATAAAAGAAAACAATCTTCCATTTAATTATGTTGGAGATGGGCAAGTATGGATTGGTGGTTTCAATCCAGATTTTCTTTCTAAAAATCCCAAGCATATAATAGAAGTTTATGGAGATTATTGGCACGCTAATCCAAATATCTATTCAGATTTAACAAAAGGACAATTAAAACAGAGAGATAAAGACAAAAGAAGATTAGAGGCATACTCTTCTTTGGGTTATAAAACTTTAATAATCTGGGAGAACGAATTAAAAAATCCACAAGAAGTTTTAGATAGAATTAAGAGGTTTATAAATGAATAAAAAAATATTTATAGTTTTATTTTCGATGATAACAATGTTTTTATTAGTCACAAATGTTTCAGCAGATTTTCCAATCACACATTTTTATATTACAGATTCAGGAGCTAAACAGTCTCCAGAAACAGAGGCAGGAAAATTATATATCAAATATCCTGAATTGGTATTAGCAGGAAATTTATTGTCTGACTCATTTGTCTCCCTTTATTATGAAAGGTTCAAATCCTATCAAGTCACTCATACCCCTTCTTTTGCCACAGCAATATTAAAGGCAGCAACGTCAGAACAAGAAAAAGCGTGTGCTTGGGGGGGTGCATCACATCAACCACAAGATTTGCCTAGCCATGAAAAAATGGTTCCATATGCAATTACTCATACACTTATTCCGAATGTAATTGCTCATCCACCGACAGAACAGAATCTTGATACTTATGTAGAAGAACTAAATCCAGATATTGACTTTAAGAGAATAACATCAACAAATGCTTACAAAATCTGTAAGCCATTATTTATCAGGGTTCTCTCAGCAAATGATGAATTTAGGGGGATAGACTTAAACGGATTTATTGACAAATTTATCAAAGAAGTTCAATCAAGCGAATCAGGATATGACCCGTCATTTAATAATGTAAAATCATTACCCCCATCAATTTTAATACTTTTCTTATCACTTTCTGCATTTTTCATAGTTCCATTTACATTACTCTACTTCAAAAGAATAAGATATAAAGATAGAAGAACAGTATTGAATTGGATTACATTTGTTTTATTTGGATTAGGTTCTTTATTAATGCTTTATATATTTGTTCTAAACTTCGGAGGTCAAGGTTGGACTGCTGTTACAAATACTATAATAAAACCATTAAGCCCATTATTTCCAATTACAGATAAACAAGCTTTTATTGACGAAGGAATAAAAAATACAGTTCAATTCTTCAGAGAAGGCGAATCCTATTTATATAATACTGACGCTTCGGGAGAGTTAATTTTACAACAGGCAGACAAATCCATAGAAGGTAAGCAGTATATATTCATATTCGCAGTTTTAGGATTAATAATATGGCTTTTATACAGAAACTTTAAACCTAGAAAAGAAAAGGGAGGATTCGGTTTAGGTAAGTTACAACCTATCAATTAATGATAGAAATAGTTTATAAACAAAATAAGCGTTAAAAAATAGATAAAAATGTCAAAAAAAACGAAGACATTATGGGAAGCAACAGAAGCAAAGACAGGAAAACAGATAACATTATGGATAGTTACTCTGATTATAGCTGTTACTTTTGGAAACAACATATTTGGATTAATCAATAATATTATAAATAATCCAACATTATCGGCTTTACTTTATATTCCTTCATTGGTAGGAATAAGAGTAGTATTGGGATATTTATTTGATAAGTAAATATGACAAAGAAAAAAACATGGTGGCAAGAGCATTGGGATGAGGTATTGTTTTATACAGCAATAGCTTTAGCTATCTATTATATACTAAAAGGAGCAGGGTATGTTACATGAGAAAAAGATGGAATTATGTAATAGGAATTTTGGCTCTGGGAGTAGTAGTATTCAACAACAGTATCCAATTAGCAGAGGTAATGAGGTCAAATCCAGATTATATGACTGGTTTAATTATTGCTCTTATAGGCAGTGTTTTGTATGGAATAGTAAATATAAGATAAATTGAAAAATATGACAAAGAAAAAAACAGGATTAATATGGGGAATTGTGATTGCAGTAGTTTTGCTATTTATTTTAGGAAGTAATTTTGGAATATCTGCCGACAAAGAAGGTTCAATGGTTAAAGTAAACTCATATTTCGATGCAAATAGTAATCTTATAAAAACTCTTTCAGTAGTAAACGGTATAGAGGGTGTAAAATATCTAAATTTCAAAATTACAATTAGAAATACTGATTCTGTAGCTAGGACTTATTCAATTACAGAATTTAGTGATTTAACTGCTAAACCAACAAACAAATTAACAATTGAACCGAACCAGACAAAATCATTTACAACAGGATTAGTGGATATAGAGCAATACGAAGGAACTACAAAGGAATTCTGTGCAACAGCCAAGTCTGAAGCAATAGATTCTTTAAGAGAAGAAGGATTGCCAGAAGTAGGATGCGTATCCATAAAGATAGACCCTAATCCAACAGGCTCTTTTGATATAACAATAGAGCAAGGTACTGGAACTGCTGATTCTCCTCCTGCTAGTTGCGTAGAAAATTGGGTTTGCAGTTCTTGGTCAATTTGTGGCAATGGACTTCAATCAAGAACTTGTAGTGATTCTAGTAACTGTGGGACGATGGCTAATAAACCAACAGAACAACAATCTTGTACTACAGTGTCTAATGTTAAGTTTAGAACAACAGATACAAACTATCTATCTGGAACAAGTATTGCATTTACAAATACATGTGGAACAGCATTAACATCCTACTTAAGAAGTAGTGGGGCATGTACATCTTATTCATGTTCTTCAGCATTAGGAACACTAGGTGAATTCGATGTAATTGCTAATAACCCTAGAGGATTAACAAGAGCATGGTTCGATGGAACTAATGTCTGTGTTTGTGATGCTACTAAAGATGGTAATACTGGGTATCCTCAAAAATATACGTCTGGTGGAACCGCTAGTACTTCTTCAACTTCTGTAGATGCAACAAAAGAGTCTATTTGTTAAGTTTTTGTAATTGAAAAGTTACTACTACAAAAAGCAACATTTAAATAGTATAATATATATTATAGGTATCATATGGTTAATAAAGAATTATATGTAAATAAATCAATTTCAATAACTAAGGAACAAGAAGAATATATAAAAAAGGTTTCTTTGAACTTAAGTAGATTCGTACAACAGAAATTAGGAGAATTAATAAAAAATGGATAATAATTTATTGAAAGGAGGAAAAATATGAACAAATCATTATACATAGTTCCTTTAGTTGCATTGATATTAATGAGCACATTTGCATTAGCTGTATCTGGATATAGCTTGAGAGAAGCAGTCGGAGAGACAAAAGACGTTAATATAAATAGTAATGGATTAACTGGAAATGGATATATCATAACAAGTTCAGCAAGTTATTCATTTGAGCAGAATAATGGAGCATGGCTAGCTAGAACACAAATAGGAAGAGTTAGAGGGGCATGGGTTCCTGTAACTTTAACTTATAATTCGATAGCTGGAACGGTTACTATACCAGAACTAGGATTAGTTGTTAGTGTAGTCAATCTAGGCTAAAAACAGATTACTTTTTATTTTTATTTTTTGATATGAAAAGGATTAAAAATAGTGAAAACTACTCAATATTATGATAAATATGAAGATACTGACATGGATATCTTTTTTTAGATATATGGGAAGTTACAAGAAAAATGAGTAAACAAAATCAATTAAACCAGCATGTTTGAACTTCTGGGGGAGTTAGCTAAATGGACAACAATATAACAGATATTAGAAAATATGTAAAGAAAGGATTAACAGGAATACTACTCTTTGGTTCTGGTCTGTTGACTAATGAAGTTTATCATAAACTACATAAATCAATTTATGATGTTCATATCTCTTTATATAATGACGAATTTGTTTTATCCTCCCAAGATTCAGAAAGTGAAAAATATGAAAGAAAAAACTTCGATAATAAAGAATTTTGGGCTACAGATATACAAAACGGAACGATATATGTAAGCTATCTTAATTGGGAAAATAAACCTATTGGGAGACCTAAAAATATAAGATGAAAAACTACTTACTTTTTATTTTAATATTAAGCTTTAGTTTAGTTTCTGTCGGAGCTACATTAGTATCAATACCAATGAATCAAGACGCTAATCATATTGATGGTTTTGTTGTTCCTACATTTACTATTATTTCTACTGGAACAACAATAGGGGTAGGTGGAGGATTTACACCAAACAGAGGTTTCTTAGATTTTAATTTATCTGTAATTCCAACAACTGCAACAATAACAAATGTTTCTATTCAATTAACAGTTATAGGAGCAGATACTTCAACAGTTCAAGCATTTACAATTAATCAAACTGCTGCATCAATTACTTCTGGAAGTCAATTATATGCTACTTGTACAGGAACAACTGCTGCAACAAATGTAAGTTCTCCTGCATCGAGTATCTTTAGTGGAGTCACTTCTGGAAACTCAGCCAATTTAACCCTTAATGGAACAGGAATTGCTTATACTCAAAGCCATCTTACTGACCAAATGTTTTCTGTTTGCCTAAGAGGAAGTGAAGGTTTTGGAGAACCAGGTTATGCTTTTGCCTCAAATGAATCTACAACAGCAAGTTATAGACCTGTATTATGGGTTGAATATACTCAAGGAGATACCTCTCCACCATCATTCTTAAATATTCTCGCAAATCAAACATCTGCTTTAGTAAATCAGTTTATTAATTTTACTGTCAATGTTATAGATAATGTCCAAACAAATGTTGCTTGGTTATCTCATACGTTTGATTTAACAGGACAAACTAACATAACTCTTATCCCGGCAGCTACTTCTTTTACTTCATTTGGTTTAAATACTCATAAGGGACAAACATTTTCATTTACAACTACATCCTATCTTAAAAGTGCTTGTTATGTTATATATAATATTACTTCTGCGGGTACTAGAGGTAATATTCTTTTCAATGTTTATGCTGTAAATGATAGTGGCGTACCAATAGGCAGTAAATTAACTACTACTGAGACTATTCTTGCATCTTCTATAAATTCTTCACAGATATTTAGATGTGTAAACTTTAGTAACCCTCCAGAATTAATCGGTGGTGTAAAATATATGGTTTTAGTTTCATCTCCCGCTTCTTCTGGAGCAACTATTTATCGTTTGACTACATCAACTTCAACAAACCCGTATCCAAACGGAATTTCGGTAACTAACGCAAGTGGTAGTTGGTCTTATAGTAATCTCATAGACTTTAAATTCAATTTTACTGCTGGAACATTTGGAGAGAAAAACGAAACACCTATAAGCGTAAGTTCAGCAAATGCAAATATTAGTTTTGTAAAACAATTATTATATTCAAAAGCTACGCCATTTACTTATCGTTGGTGTGCAAATGATACTTCTAATAATTTAAATTGTTCAGCATATCAGAACTACAATGTTTTGTCTACTCTAGACACAATTCTTCCAACAGGTTCAATATTATCTCCTACTAATAATACAAAAGTTAATGGAAATTTAACAATCACTGCTTCTGCTTCTGATAATGTGGCTGTTAGTTATGTTTCTTTTCAATACAAAAATTCAACAGTTTCATATACTAATATAAGTAGTTGCGAACAAGTAACATCGGGATTCAATTGTACCTGGAATACTGCATTATTTAGTAATGCCACAGAAGGATATGATATACAAATAGTTGTAGTTGATACATCTAATAATCTAAATAATTCTATTACTCCAAGACATTTTATTATTGATAGGCAAGCGCCAATAATAATTTCAACGTCAGTAACTTATCCTATAAGTCAATCTTCTATTAGAAATACACAAACTCTAATTTTTAGAGTTAATACAACTGATGGTTCGGGAGCAGGAATAAATATGAGCAGAGTTAATTTAACACAGTTAAATGGAACTGGAATATCTAATATGTTATTACAAAGTGGTAATCAAGGTTCTGGAAATTATAGTTTCTGGAATATCAGCGTTATTCTGAGTGGAAGTATAACAGGAAGTAAACAAATTCCTTATGAAATCAATGATAGTTCTACACCATTACAAAATATATTCTCTTCTTCATTTACAACAGTAATAGATAATACTGCTCCAAATTGGTCTGATATATCTATTCCAACAAACCCAATTTATAATAATACCCAAATAAACTTCCAAGTACACTCTTTTGATAATCTTAATCTCTCTTACTATAAATTTGCAAACAACTTTAGTGGAAGCTGGGTTAATATAACTAAGAACTTCACTTCCGTAGTATCAGAAACTGATGACTATGCAACAAATGTTTCTGTAATGTTTACAGGTAATTATAGTTGGTATTTTATAATTTATGATGATGCAGGAAACTCTAATCAAACAACAATTCAAAACATAAGTATTCTAGGAAATGCTCCGCCAGATATAACTATTAATTTAATTTCTCCCGTAAACGAAGCTAATTTCACTACAAATCCCATTAACTTTGGGTACAATTACACTGGGAATAATGCTTCTTCATGTTTGTTATTTGTGGATAATGTTCAAGTTAATTATTCTGTTAGCCCTACTATAAATATTACTCTTAATTTTAGCAATACAATTCAAAATGGAAATCTGCCTTGGTCTGTTAAATGTAATAATAGCAATAACCTTTTTAGTGAAAGTGAAGAAAGAATAATAAATGTTGATACAACAAATCCTAATGGAACTCTTATTAGCCCAATAAATAATACTTTTACAAACAATACAAATCAGAATTTAACTGTTAACGCAACAGATAATCTAGGAATAAAAAATGCAACTTTAAATATCTATAATTCAACTAACTCATTAATCAATCAAACTACAACTACTTTAACTGGAGAATTACAGAAATTAATTGGAATAGTAGTTACATTGGTCAATGGAATATACACTTGGTTTTATCAGTTGTTTGATAACTTAGGAAATTCATTCACAACTAACAATAATACAATTACTATAGATACAATTGTACCTGGCATTATTATTAACTCTCCATCCAATAATTCTAATTCAGCAGACCACAATGTAAATGTAAATTTCAATGCGACAGACCCTAATTTATTTAATTGTTGGTGGAATGTTAATAATGGAGTAAACACAACAACTTCTTGTACTTCTGGAATAATAAGCTCATTCAGCAATTCTTATGCTGTAGGGAGCAATACTGTAAGAGTCTATGCTAATGATAGTGCTGGAAATTTAAATTCTAGTATAGTAACATTCTCGATTAATACTGGTTTATCTATTTTATATGATTCTGGAGCTAATAACAATGCTTCATTTAATGCTTACGAAACTACTACGTCTGGATTTGTTAAGACATTTCCTCCTAATGGTTCTATACCTCCAGGAGACGGATTGGCAGAGTTTACAACAAGTAATTATAATTTTATAAGAATAATAGATTCAAACAAGTTTCCAATTGCTCCAGCAGATAGTGCATTAGCAAATGCAAAAGTAGCTATATTTAATATAACTCTCGCTAAAAATACAAATATCACTTATAACACTATCAATTGGAGTTTTACTGGATTGCCTTCAAATACCCAAGTAAATGCTTCATTTTGGATGTGGAATTATTCATCATCTAATTGGTCTGAATGTACAAATAGTATCTCAACAGGAATCGGGGATGATATAAATCAATCATGTTATTCTAGTTCTAGTGATTTTATAAATAATTCAAGAATACCTATTTTTATGATTTATGTTTTTGATAAGTCGGTAAACTCTCTTACTGGACAATATAATCTTAATTATATAAGTGCAAATATCTCTTATTATCAATTAACATCTTCTTTAGTTTCTCCATCTAATAATTCTAGAATTAATACTAATCCCGTAACATTTAATTGTTCAGCAACAGATACTCTTGGCTTATCAAATATAACTCTCTATGGTAATTTTACTGGTTCATTTATAGCAAATAAAACCAATTCTGCTACTAGCACATCTAATTCTACCAATTTCAGTTTATCTCTTACAGATGGAACTTATTCTTGGAATTGTTTAGCAGTAAGCTCTGATAATCTTAGAAGTACATTTGCTTCAAGTAATTTTACGTTTACTTTGGATACTGCATTACCAAACGGGACTCTTTTATTGCCAACAAATAATACTTATTCAAATGTTTCTTCTAATAATCTAACAGCAAATCTAACAGATAATCTTGGAATAAAAAATTATACTTTATATATCTATAATAACTCAAATCCTTCTCAATTAATTAATCAAACAACAAATATTAATACAATAGAGACAATTACTCAGCAGGTTGTAGGAATAGTGGTTGTTTTAGTTGATGGAGTTTATAGGTGGTTTTACAGCATATTTGACTGGTCTGGTAATCAATTCGCAACGACAAATAATACTCTAACTATAGACACTATAAAACCGACTATTAACTTTACAGCTCCAACTGAAACGACTGGAAATTATAAAAATCAGAATTTTGTATTTGTTAATGTAACATATTCAGAGACAAACTTTGCTAACATAACTTTTGTTTTATATAATTCAACTTCGTTAGTTAATCAGAGCATTTATCTTACACAAATAAAAACAATAAATTGGACTAGCTTGCCAAACACAATATACTTCTATAATGTCACAATAATAGATTTAGCTAATAATAGGAATATAACAGAAACAAGAAATCTCACTTTAGACACTGTAAATCCATCTTTAACTCTTTATTTTCCAACTAATACAATTTATAAAGATTTGTACTCATATAATTTTTCCCTTAATTTTTCTTCTACAGATACTAATCTAAATAGAACATCATATTCATTAAATAGTAATTTTAATATTACTATTAATTCAAGTGTAAATTCTTCATTTATAGCTCTAGCAGGAAATAATAATATCACAATTTATTCCGAAGATAAAGCTGGTAATTTAAATTCTGCATCAATTACATTTAATCTAACTTTTACACCAAAGATAAATAATACCTTTGTTTATAATTCTACAACAACGTTTTCAAGAACAAGTGTAGTGAATGTAACTGCATGGTATAAATTAGACAAAAATTATTCAATTCAAGAAGATAATACTGGGATTAATAATGCGTCTGTTAATAATCTTTCTTTCACAGATTCAGGCAAAATCGGGGGAGCATATCAGTTTAATACAAGTGGTTATTTAAATATAAGTTCAAACTTACTGAATAATTTTGGAAATAAAAACTGGACATTCAATTTATGGGTTTATCATCAAAATAATTTCTCCGATGGTGTGGTTGCTAATTCTCAAGCACTATTTGGAAGTTCTGATAATACTGGAAATAACATATATTTATCTTTAATAAATAATAATTATAGACTTAGATTTGGAACTACAACAGACGCATCTATAATAAGCACTCCACAAAAATCTGGAAAGTGGACAATGATAACAGGAATATTCTCAAGTACTAATCTTACACTTTATATTGATGGAGAGTTTAAGGCTACTACAAATATAACTGGTTTAGGAAATCCATTTAGTTCTATTTATTCTAATCTTGCTTCAAACTCTCAATTGTATATTGGAAATGCGGCAGGTATAAGTAAATTCAATGGAACTATTGATGAATTTATAATCTACAATAGAACTCTTACAAGTGGAGATATAATTAATCTTTACTCAATCACCAACCCAACCTTCCAAGAATATGCAAACGTTACTATTAATTCTACAATTTTAGATGAAGACACCTCTTCTAGTAATCTCTATTATTTATGGTATGTAAATGGAGTTCAGAATACTGCCGGATTTAATAACAAAAGTATAAATTCAATATTTTCATTAAGAAGTAACAACGTAACTCTTATAGTTAATGATACTTTAAATTATAAAGTTACACAATATTGGAATATTTCTACTAATTATCTAGCACCAACAATAGTTATAAACTACCCTTCTAATAACTCTAATTTCTCAATAACATCTATCCAAGTTAATTTCACCGCAACAGACCCTAATTTAAATTCTTGTTGGAGTACAAAGAATAATGGAGGATTAAATAGTTCAAGAACGTGTACTTCTGGAACAATTTCTAACTTTACAGATACATATAGTGAAGGGTTGAATACTATAATAGTTTATGCAAATGATACTCTTAATAATCTTAATTCCAATTCTACAACATTTAGAGTAGATACTATCTCCCCAAGTTTAACAATTTCATATCCAATTAATAATTTAATAATAAAAGATTTGTACTCTTATAATGTTAGTTTGAATGTCACGGCTACTGATTCAGGAGTTGGAATTCAAACTTATAAATATTCTCTCAATGGAGCATCAAACATAACATTCACTCCAAATACAACTATATCACCAATAGCTGGAAATAACAATATATGGGTATATGTTAATGATAGCTTAGGGAATTTGAATAGTACAAATATAGTGTTTAATTTGACGTTTACTCCGAAAATAAATGATATAAACATTTCAAATTCTACTATTTCATACGATAGAAATCAAAATACAACTTTAGGTGATGGTCTAGTTGGGTATTGGAGATTTGATAAGAATCATATTACTCAAGAAGATTGGACAAGAAATCCAAATAATTATAATGCAACAGTGGCATTATCTAACGTAATATTTGTAGATGACGGAAAGATTGGTGGAGCATATAAAACAAATGATGTGGATGTGGAAAATAAAATATTTGTACCAAGTTCATCAGATGATTTTGAGATTGGAAATATGACTATATCGATATGGGTTAAGCCTAATTCTAAAATATCACTTGTTTATATATTTAGTCATTATAACTGGAACTTTTATATGGGTTCTACAAATTATACATTTAATGTTGGCAGAATGGAAAATGCAACTGGACCTACTAATGGTACTGGGAATCAATATACGACTACAGGAGGACAGATTATATTAAATGAATGGACAATGTTAACAGGAGTATACAGCCCAGACACAACAGGGGGCACTGGTAATATTAAGTTATACACAAATGGTATTTTATCTACAACAACAAGTATTGAAAGTCAGAAAATATGGGTTGATTATGGTTCGACCAGTTTACAATGGGGAAACGCTAACCATGGAGCAGCAATCCCATATAATGGAACAATTGATGAAACTAGAATCTATAATCGTTCTCTTTCAGCTTCCGAAATTCAATCTCTATATTCAGTCACGAATCCAACATTCCAAGAATATGCAAATATAACAATAAATCTAACTTCTACTGATGAAGATACTCCAGAAAGTAGTAGGTGGTACGATTGGTGGGTTAATAATATATGGCAGTCAGTTTCTGGATTTGCTAAAGGACTTGTTAGCTTTGTTCTTACTGGAAGGTCGAATAATGTCACTGTTTACATAAATGACACTAATAACTATCAAGTATCTCAAACATTTATTTCTAATACTACATATATCAATCCAACAATTAATTTCACATCTCCAACACCAACAAATAACACAATATCTTCAGTTAGTACATTTATAGTGAATGTCACTGGAACAGAAGCAAATAGAGATACAGTAATATTTGTCTTTGGAGCAACTAACTATACGCCATCATGTTCTGGAACTCCAACTTATACTTGTAATTATTCTTTTTCTTTATCAGATGGAGTATATAATTATTATGCGTATATTAATGATAGTGTAGGAAATACAAATAATACAGAGACAAGAACTATAACTATAGACACAACAAATCCTTTAATATCATTTGTCTCTCCAACCGAAAACTCTGGAGTTAATTTGTCAAGAAATTATATAGAAGCGAATGTATCAGTAACAGAAGTGAATTTTGTTAATATAACCTTTAATCTTTATAATTTAACTTCATTAGTAAATTCAACCATTTATTCAACACAGACATTTTATATTAATTGGAGTAATCTTGCAGAGACGACTTATAATTATAATGTTTCTGTAAGAGATTTAGCAAATAGGATAAATAGCACAGAAACAAGAACAATAACCTTAGACAGAACTAACCCAAATGCAACACTTATATTCCCAACAAATAATACAATAAATTCAACAGCATCTCAAAACTTCACAGCGAATATAACTGATAATCTAGGAATAAAAAATGCAACTCTAAATATCTATAATTCAACATCTTTATTTAACTCAACAACTACTAATTTTATCTCAAATACCCTAACAACTACTTTGGGAATTGTTGTAGTGTTAGCAGACGGAATATACAAGTGGTTTTATAGTATATTTGATTGGGCAAGTAATTCATTCACTACTCAAAATAACACTATTACTATAGATGCAACATCTCCGTCTTTGACCGTTACATCTCCAACATCAAAAAACTATAAAGATATTTATACTTATAATATATCATTGAATGTTACTATTTCCGACACATACTTAGATAAGAGATTTTATTCTCTCAATGGTGCTAGCAATATAACTTTCACAGGAAACACTTCATTTATTGCTCTTGCAGGAAATAATAACATAACAATCTACGCAAACGACACCGCAGGCAACTTAAATAGTTCAACAGTGCAATTCAACTTAACATTCACTCCAAAAATTAATAATATAAATATTTCTAATTTCTCAACTTCATATTCAAGGAATGGAGATATTATTAATACAACCTCTGGGTTAGTTGGATATTGGACATTTGATGAAAATAGAACAGACTTAGTAATAGATAAAGCGGGAGTAAGAAATGCCACATTCTCAGTTATTAAACCAAATTGGACAGATACTGATAAAGTAATTGGTGGTGCATTTGATTTTAGCGGAAATAACAATACAAAGAGGATTCTAATAGGAACAGTTTCGCAATATAAATATGGAAATATAAGTGACAAACCGTTTACATTTGTTGGGTGGGCGAGGAGAAGCGAAAATACATCAAATTCTGAATCATATTTATTATCTAATCAAAGAAGTAATTCTGGATGTAATGCTTTTGGCTCAACTTGTTCTGGATTTTTAATAGCTATTGCCCCATCAACTTTTCAGTTTATTGTCCAAGTTTTTAATAGTTCCGGTTCATTACTTGGAAATACTATAGCTTTCTCTGCATCACATTCTCCTAAAACGACATGGCATCAATACGCTGTAACACATAATGGTACAAGAGGAACTAACGCAACGTTATATATTGATGGAGTTCAAAAAACAATTTCTGTGCAGGGAAGCGGACTTACTGATTGGGTTACTGATTTACAGGAATGGGGGGAAACAACAAATGAGATATTAACTATTGGAGAAAATCCACAACATTCTGGCAGAGGATTTAATGGTACAATAGACGAAGTGAGAATTTACAATCGTTCATTGTCAGCATTAGAAATACAGTCATTATATTCAATAACAAATCCAACCTTCCAAGAAGTAGCAAACATTACAACGGTAGCAAATCTAACAGACGAAGACACCCCACAAGCAAATCTTTGGTATGATTGGTTTGTTGATGGAGTAAGCAAGTTATCTGGATTTGCACAGAATATATTTAATTGGATATTTACACAAAGGCAGACAAATGTTACTTTAGTTGCAAATGATTCAAATAACTACAAAGTTAATCAAACTTGGATAATAAACACTAATTATATTAATCCGGTAATTAACTTTACAAGCCCTACACCAAACAATGGAACAGTGACGGCTTCAACTACACTAAATGCAAACGTAACTGGAACAGAACCAAACAGAGATACGGCATGGTTGAAATTAGACAATACAAATTATACTATGAGTTGTAATGGTTCCCCAACTTATACTTGCAATATAACTATTACTGGATTAACGGATGGTACTCATAATCTTACTGCTTATATTAATGATACAGTTGGAAATGTAAATAACACAGAAACAAGAAAATTAATTATAGATTTAACTCCGCCAACAAATTCTATATTATCCCCACCAAACAATACATTTGTAAATGGATTGGTAGTTATTGATGGAACAGCAATTGATACTAATGGAGTAAATTATGCTAGTATCCAATATAAAAATTCCACATTATCATATACTAATTTTTCAACCTGTAATGCTCTTAGTGACCCATTTAATTGTATATGGAATGTTACAGATTTATTTTACTCTAATTCTTCAGAAGGATATGATGTTAGAATTGTTGCTTGTGATAATGTTGGAAATTGTAATACTACAGCAGTTTCAATGCATTATGTTATAGATAGACTTATTCCAATTTTAGATGTAAATGGTAAGATAGTTATCTATCCAGACGGTCAAATGTCGGTAAGGAATGGACAGAATATAACTCTAAAGATAAATGTTACAGATGGAAGCGGAGCAGGAATGAATCAAAGTTGGATTAATCTCTCTTTGATAAACACCACAATTGAATTGGTTCCAATGAATTTAGAATTAGGGCAATTAAGTTTGGCAGGCGCGTGGACTCTTTGGAATATGACTTCAAATTTATCTGGAAGTACTACAGGATTATGGCAAGTTGGATTTTATGCAAATGATTCAGCATCTCCGAAACAAAATAGAATGTTTAATACAATGAGCGTGCAGATTGATAATGATATTCCAACATTTTCAGATTTAGCAGTTGTTCCTTCTGGAGATATATATAATAACACTATGGTAAACTTTAGTGTAAATGCACAAGATAATCTAAATCTATCTTACTATAAGTTTGCAAACAACTTTAGTGGAAGCTGGATTAATATAACTAAGAACTTCACTTCACCACTTATAGATACTGCTTTTAATTCAAGTAGAATGTTTACTGGAAATTATAGGTATTATTGGATATTCTATGATGATGCGGGAAATTCTAATCAAACTTTAACACAGAATATAACAATATTAGGAATAACTCCTGAAAACTTAGTTGTAAGTTTAATTAATCCACCCGATTTTGATTCTTTTGAAACTCAAAATACAACTTTTCAATTTAGTTATACTAATGGAACTGCTAGTGCTTGTAATTTTGTCTTGGATAGTGTTTTAAATCAAACATTTAATTCACCAATTATAGATACTACAATTGAAACAAATAAAACAATTACTGCTTTGGGAACGCATATGTGGTATGCTCAATGCAATAATTCTTTAGGGACAATGTTTAATTCTAGCATATTTACATTCTCATTAGTAGATACAAGTAATCCTATAATAAACTTCGTCACTCCAACCGAAAATACTGGAGTTAATAAGAGTCAAGCATATATTATTATAAATGTAACTTCAACCGATTTATATCTAAACAATATTACTATTAATCTTTACAATTCAACATCACTCTTGTATTCAAATATTAGCTCAACTTCACCATTCTATATTAATTACACCGGGCTAGCAGAAGGAATATATTATTACAATGCAACTGCAGATGACACTTCCAGTAATTTAGAAAATACAGAAACAAGAACAATCACTTTAGACAGAACTAACCCAAATGCAACTTTGTTAACACCAATAAATAATACCATAACAATAAATACTTCAAATAACTTTACTGCAAATCTGACAGATTCATTATCAGGTTTAAAAAACGCAACTCTAAATATATATAATTCAACAAATTCACTAATTAATCAAACTACAACTACTTTAACTGGAGAATTACAGAAAGTAGTAGGTATTGTAATAGTATTAGTTGATGGAATATATAATTGGTTCTATAATCTATTTGACTTTGCAGGTAATCAATTCGCAACGACAAATAATACTCTAACTATAGACACCATAATTCCAGCAATTCAATTCGTTTCTCCAACAGAAACAAACAACTCATATTTAGCTAAAACAGATATTTTAATAAATGTAACAGCAAGTGATGTGCATCTTTCTAATTTAATTATTAATCTATACAATTCAACTGAGAATAATATTCAATCTAATACTTCAATAGTCTCTCCATTTTATATTAACTATTCAGCATTGTCAGATGGGGTTTACTACTTTAACGCAACAGCAAACGACACTTTAGGAAATAAGAATTCCACAGAAACAAGAACAATCACTATAGACACAACAAATCCTTTAATATCATTTGTTTCCCCGACATTAAATTCTTCAACAATAATTTCGCAAACTAATATTTTTGTTAATGTCTCAATTACAGAAATAAATGAGAATAATATAACTTTCTATTTATATAATGGTACTTCTTTGGTTAACAAAACTATATATTCTACCCAACAAAGAACAATTAATTGGACAGGATTAACAGATAACACTTATTATTACAATATAAGTATCTATGACAAGGCGAATAATAAAAACTCAACAGAAACTAGAAACATAACTATAGACACCATAATTCCAGTTATAAATATATTGTCTCCATTAAATAATTCAGCATATAATTATGTACAGATAGATATAAATTATTCTGTATCTGATTTGCATTTAGATTCTTGTTGGTGGAGTAATAATACTGGAATAGTAAATAACTCAATTTCATGCAATACTAATCTAACAGGAAATACTTGGCAAGAATCTTTAGTTAACATAACAGTCTACGCAAACGACACAGCCGGCAACATAAAATCAAATATTACCTATTTCTATGTAGATTTAACTTCCCCCTCAATTGTTGTAAATTCTCCTATTAATGGACAAGAATTTGCTACAAACACTTCTCTGCCTATTAATATAAGTATCTCTGATAATCTTAGTGGAGCAGGAAATTGTAGTTATAATATAGATAATGGAGTAAATGTTAGCATAGCCAATTGTGCAAATACAACATTTAGTTCTAGTGAAGGACCACATACTATAAATATCTTTTTCTCGGACAGAGCGGGAAATACAAATCAAACATCTAATAATTTTGTTATCTCTTTAGATGCTCCAGCTATAAATCTCAATTCTCCACAAAATTATACTCTCTATAATTCAAGCAGAGTGGTATATCTAAATTGGACAGCAATAGACCCAAATGATATCGCACTATGCCAGATATGGCACAACATCAATGGAAGTTTCTCACTAAATAAGACAAGATTTGACATTTCTTCCAATGTAATGGCATCAGAATCTTATAATATCACACAAGATGGGGATTATATATGGAATATCTTCTGTTCCAATACTGTAGGAAAAAGTAGATTTTCAGCAAACAATTATACTTTTATAATAGATTCAACACCGCCAAATATAACTATAGATTCAATATCAACAACACAAGGAAGCCAGACAATATCATTTAGTAGTACTGAAAGTGATGCACATTTAGTTTCATGTAAATATTCAATTTTTGACCAATTAGGTAATGTAGATGGGTTGAATAACAATGTTTCATTTAGTTGTAATGTGTTGAAATCAGCCACCGTTTCAGATTACGATACTTTCAATCTTACAATATGGGCTATAGACCTTTTAGGAAATGAGAATTCTGATACGGAATTATTTACTACAGTACCCTCTACTGCTATCTCTGGAGGTGGAGGGGGAAGTACAAAGGGAGCAACAGTATCAGTAGTAGCATTGAAGCCATTAGAAGGAGTAATAACATTAACACCTCCATTAAATAGAGCAATACTTTACGCTAGAATAATAGAAATATGTGCAAATAGTTCTTTAAGCAAGGATAGTTGTATATTGACCAATCAATCACTTGAGCAATTAAATGTTCGACTCGTTTCCCAGAATGTTGATATCCCTTTTTCAGAGATATTAAAATGGATAGACCGATATAATACGGATTCTCTTGAAAATATAAATGTATTAAAGACAGATTCAGATAAATATAAGCTAGTTGAGGCAATAGTTAAACTTTTAGGAGAAGAATTTATTATAACGCCGAAGAATTTAGATACTTTCTGGATTATTTTTTCTGATACGTTTACAACAAAAGTAACATCTAGCAGAGAATTAAAAGATGCAAGAATAGTTGAAGGAGAGCGAGGATTTTCAGTAAATATAACACAAGGAACTTCGGCAGAAATAAGTTATAAACTGCAAAGTGATAAAGTATTCACATTTAAAACATTGAATGCAAAAGCAAATTACGTTGACATAGTTGGAAATAGTATTTTTCAACCGATTACAATAAGAGCCATAAACTTAAGATATATTAACTCATTCGGATTGCCCGGGTATCTTTTATTATTTTTAGCTTTAATTCTAATTTTTGCATTTGTTATTAGAAAGAATAGAAGAAATAAAAAAGTATTAAGTAATCTTGTAAAGGAGGTAATTGGGTAATGTTTTTAAATAACCGAAACCTTTAAAAACCATGACTTTAAAATCACTTTTATTAATAAGTTCATTTAAAAATAAATCTGCTAAAGTAAGAGCAGTATACATAACATCGTTTATAGCAATAATAATCGCATTTCTTTATCTCTTCTCCGTAATAGCCATAGGCAATCAATCATTCAATCCCTCAGACCCTTCCTCCCGTATCCAAATTCTAAACTCAACTCCAAAATGGAATCTAGTCAAACATTCAGGAGCAGAAGCAAATTATAAATTCTATGCAATGAATGGAAGCGATAAGAAAACTCATTTAGGTTGGGCAACTAATACAAATGACGGAGCTAAAACTATTTATAATTGTAATGGAACAGTAATCAAAGACGATAAGAATAAAGACTTAACTTCTGCATGGGGAAGTGCTAAAGTAGATTTAGGCAATGGAACTAAACTAAATGGATATGATTTAGATTTAACTTCTGCTGCTTCTGTTAATATAGATGATTGTGTTAAGTTAGGGAATACAAGTTCAGTTGCATTATATAATGATACAACATTTATCCAATATTCAATAGATAATTCTGGCATATTTAATATGAATGTGTCTTTAAAGAAATATTTAAATGGCAATTGGGAGAATCCAATAGGATTAACAGCTTATTTCGATAATCAAACTTATAAAATAAAAGCAACAGACACATTTGGATTCACAAATGATACTTATCAATTTACTTATGATTCTCCAACACAATTGAATAGATTAGGTAATGACTTTTATACCGATGCAGGGGGAAACAGAGCTAAGATAAGGCTTGGAGATATTTGTGATAATAAGTATGATACTTTAACTAACTCTTCTTTTAATTCTGAATTAAACATAACTACAAATAATACTTATCAATCTTTAAGGTTCTCTCCAAATTGTGTTTATAATTTAACAAGAGCTACACAATTAAAAGTAACTTTCTTAGGAGAATTAAATACTACAACTAACTCTGTAGAGATAGACCCATTTACAGATGCAACTTGTACAACTGGAGATTTACAAACCACTTGTAACTTAAATGCAGGCTATACTTTCTCTAATGGGGAATTAATAAACGGAACTGGAAATTTAATTATTAATAGCTCTGGATATATTACAAATACAAATAATCAAACTTCGGTTGTACTTAATTTCTCTACGATAACAATTCTTTCTGGTGGATATATCAAAGGAGGTAATATCACAATCTATACAAATAATTTAACGGTTAATTCTGGAGGAAAAATAGATGTATCTGGATTAGGTTATCAAGGTGGTGTTTCCGCATTATCTGTTTGTAAAGGTATTGGTCCTGGAGCAGAAGCTGCTGGGTCTCAAAGTGGTTCGGCAGGATATGGTGGATTAGGTGGAGTTGGATTTAATGGAGGATTCGGACTTCCTTATGGTTCATTCTTAAATCCAAACGATTATGGTTCTGGAGGAAATTGTGGTTGGACTACTCAAGGAGGACATGGAGGAGGATTAATTAGAATATTTGCAACAGATACATTAACTATGAATGGAAATATTAATGTAAGTGGAACAGATGGAGCTCCTAACGACCCAAACGCACAAGCATCAGGAGGAGGTTCTGGAGGTTCTATTTATATTAATACAACTAATTTAATAGGAAATGGAAGTATTCTTGCAAAGGGAGGAGCAGGCGGTTCAGGAATATATAAAGCAGGAGGAGGTTCTGGAGGAAGAGTTGCTATATCATATTTAACATCTACATTTAACCCATCTCCTAGTAATGTTCAAGGCGGAACAGGAGTATCTCCTGCAGCTTCTGGAGAAGCAGGAACATTCATATTGTATAATAATACGGAAGCTTATATAGCTGGTGGTTGGCAGACTAAAATAGATGATGTAAATACTACATTCCACACAACAGGTGGAAATACTTTTATATGGAATTTTATGAATGTGAATATAACATTTAACAATGTTAATCAAAGTTTGAGAAATAAGACAGATTTGATTTTTGGAAATAATGTAAATATAAATAATATGAATTTAAGATGTTATGGTGGAAATGTCACATTAAACATTTCTGCAATAAATTTAGTAATACCTTCAACAGCAAAAATAGATTTAACTGGATGCGGTTATGAAGGACCCGCTAGTGTATCTTTTGGTACTGCAACAACTGGGCTTCAACATGGTAGTGATGGATATGGTGGTCCAGGAAAAGGAGCATTAACAGGCGGAGCAGGAGGAGGTGGTTATGGAGGAGCAGGTGGTGCAGGAAATACTGCGGCGGGAGGTTCAGCTTATGGAACAGCTGCAGGACCTTTAGATTGGGGTAGCACTGGAGGTTATGGTTATTTGATAGCAACAAACCCTCCAGCAATAGGGGGAGGATTAATTAAGATAACTACATCTGGAACATTAACTTTAAATGGAACTCTACAATCTGGAGGTACAAATGGATTTACTTCATGTGGTAATGCTGCTGCTTCTGGTGGAGGTTCAGGTGGTGGGATATTTATCAATGCAAGTATCTTAGCAGGAAACGCTACTTTAATTAATGCAACAGGAGGACGAGGAGGAAGTTGTGGAGCAGGAAGTTATAATGGAGGAGGTGGTGGCGGAGGTAGAGTAGCAGTATATTGCGGAAATGGAGCTAATTATGTTGGCGTTTTAAATGCAACAGTAACGGGTGGAGTTAATGTATCTGCAAATTCAGTAAGTGGAAGTGTTGGAACAGTTTATTGGAATGCGACATCATGCCCTTCAGCACCAGCAGACGTTGCACCATTAGTTTATCTTTTATCTCCATCAAATAATTCAAAGACGACCCAATCAGTTAATTATTTCTACGCAAATCATACCGATGATTTAGGATTAATAGGAACTAACTTAACAATATGGAACTCAACAGGAAGCATAATAGGAATAAATAACACTGCAATTACAGGAATAAGCAATACAACAAATCTTTCATTCACTCTTCCTTACAACGATGTATTCAAATGGAATTACAATACATTTGATAACGGAGGTTTTAATTCTTGGAACTCTACAAACTTCACTTTAACTTTCGATAATACTCCGCCAAGTGTAAATACTTTAAATGAATATCCATCTGACCCTGCAACTTATTCTCAAGGAGCAACATATTCATTCAATGCAACTATTACAGATGTTCTAAGTTCAATAGGAACAGTCTTATTAAACTTCTCAAATATTTTATATCCAACAAGCAATGGAGCTGGAAGTATATACAACACATCAATAATAAATTTAGCAGCAGGAACATATAATTACAATTGGATAGCAAACGATTCTCTAGGAAACTTAAATTCAACATCAAATGGAACTTATACAATAAATAAAGCAAGTGGAACAGGAAGTTTGTTAATCAACGGAACAGCAGGAAATCAAACAGCAATCTATAGAGTTCAGACAAATGTTTCTATTACTTCAACAAATACATTTACTCTATATGAAAATGGAGCAGACATAACTGCTCAGAATAATATATTAAGATTATTAAGTGTAGGAAATTATAACTTTACAGTAATATTCAACACGCATGAAAACTATACAACTCCTTCAAGTATAGAAAGATGGTCGCATATTTCAAAAGCAAATGGAGTAGTTTATACATATTTAAACAATTCAAGAGCAAACATAACTTTAGAAGTTGGAAGCAATTTATTAATTAATTCAAGTTTAATTACAGGTTTATTTGGTTCTCTAAATCTAACTCAAGACGGAGTTCAATTAAATTATTCAACAACAAATAATCTAACATACACCCAAACATTTAACACTTTAGGAACATTCATAATAAGCACAAATTATTCAGGAAATGCAAACTATACAAGTGCAGTAGAATCCTGGAATATAACAGTAAGAGACACAACAATCCCCAAAGTTTATCTTCTTTCTCCTGCGAATGGTTCAGCAGTATCACCATTAGTTTATTTCTATTCTAATCATACAGATAATTATCAATTAAAGAATACAACTTTATATTTGTGGAATAGTACAGGAAGTTTAATTAATACTAACTTTACAACTATAACAGGAACATCAAACACAGCAAATCTATCACTAACGCTTCCATATCTAGGAACATTCTTCTGGAACTATAATACATTCGATACCTCACATAATAACGCATGGAACAATTCAAACTTCACAATAGTTTATTCAGATGCAACAAAACCTTTAATTCAATTCGTTCCAGTTACAGAAACAAATAATACAAACTTAAATAGAAACAATATAGAAGCAAACGTAACAGCATCAGATGAAACAAGTTTAGCGAGTATTGTAATTAATGTCTATAATTCAACAGGATTATTCTATACAAACACTTCAACAACTTCTCCATTATATGTCAATGTAACGAGTATGCCTGATGGAAGATATTACTTTAATGCTACTGCAACAGATAGTGCGACTAATACGAATACAACAGAAACAAGAACTGTTTTAATTGATACTACAAAGCCATTAATACAATTTGTCTCTCCAACAGAGACTGCGGGAGCTTATTTAAACAGAAGCAATATTGTAATTAATGTAACTTCTACAGATACTAACTTAGTAAATATTACAATTAGATTATACAATTCAACAGCGTTAATAAATACTAGTACAACAACATCAAGTTCTAATTATATCAATGTAACCTCTTTACCAGACGGTTTATACTTCTTCAATGCAACCTCAATAGACCTAGCTGGAAATATAAATAACACTATAACTAGAAATGTAACAATTGACACCACTTATCCATTAATAGACTGGGGAATAGGTACTTTACCAGATTACTCAAATATATCTCAAAGCAATGTTTATTTGAATACAACTTGGACAGAAGTCAACCCAAATACAGTTACCTTCTGGGTAAATGGAGTTTCTCATATAAACTCAATACCACCAAACGTTTATGCAGATAATTATACGGGATTAGCAGACGGAACTATGACTTACTATGTAGTAATATGCGACTTAGCTAATCAATGTAATCAAACTTCTACAAGAACAATAACTCTTGACACAACTAGACCATTAATATCTTTTACTTCACCAACTCAAACTTCAGGAGTTAATCTATCAAGAAACTACATAGAATCTAATGTAACAATAAACGAAACAAATTTTAAGAATATAACCTTCAATCTCTATAACACAACTTCATTAGTTAATTCAACTTTTTATTCGACTCAAATACTATATTTAAACTGGAGTTCTTTGCCAAATGGGATATACACATACAATGTAACAGTTTTAGATATAGTTGGGTTATCAAACTCTACAGAAACGAGAACAATAACTCTCGACACAACAAGTCCTATTGTTAATCTAATCTCTCCAACAAACAATACAAAATCAACTTCAGCAACGCATTCCTTTAATTCAACATTTACAGATAATATTGCTTTAGTTAATTCAACATTTTATTTATGGAATTCAACAAATTCTTTAATAAATACTACAATTCAATCTAAAACAGGAACAAGTAATAGCATGAACTTATCCGTCATATTGCCATACAACGACATATTCAAATGGAACTACTTTGTTTGTGATATCACTTCTTGTGCTTTTAATTTAACAAACTTCACAATTACTTACGATTCTACTAATCCAAGTGCAAGTTATGTTCTACCTACACATAATAGTTCAATTGTTCTTTATACAAACAAAATTAAAGTAAATGTAATTGCATTAGATACAATAACTATTAGATTATATAATGGAAGTCAGTCTTTACTTTATACAAATACAAGTTCAACAAGTCCTTATTATGTAGAATATCCAAACTTAAACGCGAATGGACATAAGTATTATTTTAATGTAACTGTTAATGATACTTTAAATAATCTAGTAAACCTAGCAACGAGAAATGTAACTTTAGATACAACACCAATTAATTTTACTAATCCTTTAAATGATTCAGGTCATACAGCAGGAGTATTTGGCACAACGGCAGAAACTCTAAATGGAGAAACAACAACTTGGGTTTATAAATTCTTAACATCTTGGATAACTCCCGCAGGTAATCCACAATCTAGTTTCACAGATGCACAAACAATAGCTGCAGGAACATACAATTGGACAGTAAATGCAACAGATACAGAAGGAAACATTGTACAATGGATTGAATATGGTGTTGTATTTAGTGCCACCGGTGGCGGAGC
>Ga0208957_1000095_pt1 | contig 73912 bp, 80 predicted proteins | sample RifOxyA1_FD_184029 | JGI IMG/M metagenome (GOLD analysis project Ga0208957, IMG submission 184029) | Groundwater microbial communities from Rifle, Colorado - Rifle Oxygen_injection A1 (SPAdes) | ecosystem: Environmental > Aquatic > Deep subsurface > Groundwater | place: Rifle, Colorado, United... | reverse complement strand
GAGCGGTGACATTTTATTGAGCCTTCTGCAATATCACTTGGAACTCTAATTTTTTATTTTGATTTGAAGGTCCTAAAAAATTTCAAAGAAATTTTTTGGACTTTAATTGGCGTTACAATTAAAGTGTTCGAATCACTTCAAATGCACTGTCTTTTGAGGTATTGAAATTCCAACTGGGATTTAAATGCTAAAAAATCTTTGATTTTTTATGTCCCAGAGAATTTAAATAAAATTCTCTGAGCCTCGAGATCATAATATATTTTCTAAAATCTTTTTATACTTTTTTTAAATGCTTTAAGTTATCTTTTCCGTCGTTAATTATTTTTTTGTGTGATTTATTTTGAAATATATTTTTAAAAAACGAAATATTTATAAATGCATAATTTTTTAGATATTCACTTAAAACAAATTATATATTTTAAAAAATGGCAAAAGGAAAACCAAACATGAATGTTGTGTTCGTTGGACACGTTGATGCAGGAAAATCAACTTGTGTTGGACGAATGATGTTCGATTCAGGTATTATCCCTGAAAATGAAATGAAAAAGCTTAAAGAAGAAGCGATAAAGAATGGTAAAGCTGGATTTGAATTCGCTTATGTTATGGATAATATTAAGGAAGAGAGGGAAAGAGGAGTTACTATTGACTTATCTTATAAAAAATTAGTTACTCAAAAATTCGAAATTACAATTATTGATGCTCCTGGTCACAGAGATTTTGTTAAAAATATGATTACTGGTGCTTCACAAGCTGATGCAGCTTTCTTAGTAATTGCAGCTCCTTCTGGAGTTCAACCTCAAACTACTGAGCATTTATGGTTATTAAGAACTATGGGTGTTAAACAAATTGCAGTTGCAATTAATAAAATGGATGCTTTAGAATATAGTGAAGAAAAATTCAATAAAGTTAAAACAGATATTGGTACTTTATTAAAAGGTGTGGGTATTAAACCTGAAAACACTTCTTTTATTGCATGTTCTGGATTAATTGGAGATAATATTGTTAAAAAATCAGATAAAATGACTTGGTATAAAGGGCCAACAATTTTAGAACAAATGGATTTATTTAGTGCTCCTGAATTACCGACTTCACTTCCTATGAGAATGCCTGTTCAAGATGTTTATGAAATTACTGGTATTGGAACAGTTCCAGTAGGTAAAATTGAAACAGGTATTATGAGAGTTGGACAAAAAGTTAAAATCTTACCCGGTAGAATTTCAGGTATTGATGGTGAAATTAAGACTATTGAAATGCATCATGAAACTCATCCGGAAGCTTTAGCTGGAGATAATGTTGGTGTTAATATTCGAGGAGTTGGTAAAAAAGATATTGCTAGAGGAGATGTTATCTGTGAAGCAGCTCATCCAGTACCAATTGTTGAAGAATTTATCGCTACAATAACTGTAATTAATCACCCAACTGTACTTGCTAAAGGTTATACACCTGTATTCCATATTCACACTGCACAAATGCCTTGCCAATTTATTGAATTAATCTCACAAATTAATCCTGCAACTGGTGAAGTTATTAAAGATCATCCTGATTTCTTGAAAAATGGAGATTCTGCAAAAGTTAGAATTAAACCCCAAGGAAATTTAGCTTTAGAAACTCAAAAAGATAATCCTTTTATGAGTAGATTTGCTGTAAGAGATGCTGGTGTTACTGTTGCAGCGGGGATGTGTACTGAAATTACTAAAAAAAAGTAAATTTTGATTCTTTTTGATTTATACTTCGTTATTTTTCTGCTCATGTACAAAAGTACACTTCGCAGGAAAAATGCCTCGTCTAAATACAAAAATAATTCAAAATTTAAAACTAAGAATCTTGACTTAATTATCAAACTACACTGCAAAATAAAATATCTTGTTTAAATACAAAAATAATTCAAAATTTTGATTCTTTTTTTTCTTTATAAAAACTATTCTTTGAGATAAAGTATCTTGTTTAAATACAAAAATAATTCAAAATTTTGATTCTTTTTTTTCTTTATAAAAACTATTCTTTGAGATAAAGTATCTTGTTTAAATACAAAAATAATTCAAAATTTAAATTAGTCATCTTGACTTTATCAAACTACGCTGTAAAATAAAATCCTTGTCTAAATACAAAAATAATTCAAAATAGAAAAATTATGTTTAAAATAAAAATTTCTCAGTTAAATGCAAAAATAATTTAAAACTATTTAATTGTTAAATTATTATGGTTGAGATTTTAGTTTATACTTTTGAAAATTTTCCTCAAATAAATGAATTAAAAAATAATTTCGGTGATGTTTTTATTTTTAAAAAATTAAGAGAAGATATTGATTCATTTTGTAAAAAAATTATTGAAGTTAAACCTAAGTTAATTTTAGGCGTTGCAAAATCAAAAAAATATTCTTATTTTGAACCTTTGACAATAAATCGATTTAATAAATCTAAAAAGGTAATTAATTCTCTTAATGAAGAATTTATTCTCGATATTCCTAATTTAAATAATACAAATTTTTTAATTCGTAAAAGACCTACTACTTCATTTTGTAATTATTCAATGTATAAAATTAAAAATTTTTTAGAAGAAAATGGTTTAGAAATTCCTTTTTCTTTTGTTCATATAAAACAACAAGATATTAAATTATTGCCAAATTTATTAAATAAAAATTTTTTTTGAGGATTTAGATATGCAAAAGCATTTTTAAAGCACGATTTATTTTTTATTATATGGAAAATAAAAGGGTGTATAATTCTTTAAAAGAATCTTTTACTATGCTTTTTGGGGTTTTTTTTGTTGCATTTGGGCTTAAAGGATTTTTGCTTCCTAATGGTTTTATTGACGGTGGTGTTACAGGGATATCTTTACTTTTAAGTTTTTTAACTCCGTTTACTCTTCCAATTTTAATTTTTGTTATAAATATACCTTTTTTCTTTCTTGCACAAAAACAAATTGGAAAAAGTTTTGCAATAAAAACTGCAATTGGTGTATTTATTCTTGCATTATTTTTAAAATTCATTGAGTTTCCATTAATTACTCACGATAAATTGCTTGTTGCAATCTTTGGAGGTTTTTTTATTGGCACTGGAATTGGACTTTCTGTTCGTGGCGGAAGTGTTTTAGATGGAACTGAAATACTTTCAGTTTATTTGCATAAAAAAACCAGTTTTAGTATGGGAGAAATAGTCTTTTTCCTTAATCTTATTATATTCTCTATTGCCGCTTTTTTCCTCGGAGTGGAAATTGCACTTTATTCTATTCTAACATTTATTATTGCGTCTAAAACAATTGATTTTGTTTTGCAAGGTTTAGAAGAATACAAAGGTTTGACGATTATTTCAGATAAAAGTAAAGAAATAAGGATTGCTTTGATTAAAGATTTGAAAGGTGTTACTGTTTATTCAGGACAAAAAGGGAATATTCAGAATAAAGAAGAAATAGAAATTTTATTTACAGTTATTACTCGTCTTGAAATTACAAAAATAAAAAGTACGATTCTTTTAATTGATCCAAATGCTTTAATTATTGAGCAAAATATTTCTGAATTCCAAGGCGGATTTATTAAAACAAGAAAAAAACATATTTAAATTTATTTTTATATCTCTCTTCTAATCTCAATAATTCTTTTAAATGTGAATTCTTTTAGAATAACAATGGCAGAAATAGTTAAAGAGTTAGAAGTTCCTAAAAGATTTAACTATGATTATTCTAAAAAAGATTTGTCTTGTTTTTTAGGGAATCATTCAACAATTAAGTTTATTCATGATGTTTATTATAACATTGCATTTAGCAACATTTTTTGTGAAAATGGTGCAAGACCTAAAAAATCTTTTCTTCTTGAAGGAGAAAATGGTACCGGTAAGACTTTAGCAGTTAAATGTATCGTCGGTGAATTATTTAAACGAGGAATTAATACTCATGTTGAAGAATATAGTATTGGGACTCATGGTTCTCATTTTGTTGATAAAGGAAGTATTAATTTACAGGAATTTTTTACTAAAGCTCAAGATAAATTAAAATCAGAGAATGGGATTCAACGATTAATCTATCTTTTTGATGAGGCTGAAGTATTGATGGGGCAGAGAGGAGGAGAAAATCATGATGAAAATGATAAAAGAATTAATACTTTAATGACTAATCTTCAAAAGATTCATGATTCAGATTCTCAAGAATATTTATTTTTTATCACAAATGAACCGAAGCTTATGGATAAAGCAAGTATCCGTTCGCAAAGAATAGATCAAGTAATAGAATTTACTTTGCCTGAGGTTGGACCACGAAGACAGTTATTTCAATATTCTATTCAACAAATAAATCAAAGAGCAAATCGTGAGGTGATACAAAGATATGATGCATTTAAATTAGCAGAATTATCTGAGGATTTTAATTGTGCAGATTGTGTTGAGGTACCTGAAAGGGCTTTACAGCAGGAAATAATAAATTATATTAAAAATGGGGAGATCGAAAAATTGCCTCATATGTTTATAACTCAGGAAAAGTTATTAATCGAGATAAAAAATCAAATAGAAAAATATCGTGCAACAACCAAAAGAAAAATTGGTTTTTTTGGGTAGTTTGAAAAAAAATATTTATTTAGAATTATTCTTTTCTTTGCATGGATTCTCTATAATAACGAATTAAATCTAAATTTCCGCATACAATGTTTCCATTATGCGAAATTTTTTGGTATAAGCATGTTTGATTTTTTAATTCTTCAGGCAATATTTGAGTCCTTCTTTCAATATCGCATAATACTGTTAATCCTTGATTTTTATGAAATTCATATCTTGAGCAATAAGTTCTTATTGTTTCCGGAAGATTTTCTTTTTTAGGCAGTTCCATTTTAGTTTTATTAATTGATTAGAATTATCTAGCAGCGTCTGCTTGTTTTTCAGATTCATTTCTTTTCTTAAGTGCAAAACTTTCTTTGTTATCTTCATAAGCCATGATAATTTCTTCAGTTAATGTTTGGGCGATTGTTTTTTTCTTGTTAAATGCTTTATCTGATGCTCCGTGAACAAGGTGTTTTAAAGCTAAATTAACTCTTCTAATTGGCGAAACATCTACTGCTTGCGGATATCTTGCTCCCCCATATTCAATTACTGTAACTTCATCCATTGGTGCTGCATTTTCAATTGCTTTTACTAAAACTGCTACCGGATTTTGTTTAGTTTTTTGTTCAATTGATTTAAGAACTTCTAAGATAATTTTCATATTTTTTGAATATTTTCCTGTTGAGTGCCCCTGTTCAATTTTATGTTTTCTTCCTCTGTGTCCTGCAACAGCAAGCTTATTCATTAATCTTTCAACAATGTTTACTTTTGTTTGACCGAATTTTGTTACATTTCTTCCTTGGCTTTTTAAAATTAATTTTGGTTGTAAATTAATTACTCCTTTTAATCCTAAATCCTGAACAGTTACTTCTGATATATCATATAAATCAAATATTTTCATTGTTGGGTTTAATGTTTTTTCAGTCATTTTATCTTCTTCCTTTTTCAATTTTTTTATGAACTAGTCTTTCTAATTGCTGATCATTTACCTGAATAACGCACCATCTAACTCCTGGAATATCTCCTTTTGATCTTCCTTGTTTTCCTCCAATTCTTTCAATCATAACTTCGTCATGTTCATCAATAAATTTTTGTCCAAGGTTTCCTGGAATAAATGCTGTTACTTGTCTTCCGTTTTTCTTTAATTGAACTTTGCAACATTTTCTCATCGCTGAGTTTGGCTGTTTAGCTTCTTTTTGAACTTTTTGCAGTACTATCCCTTTAGCTTGATTTGCTCCTTCTAAAGGGTCAGATTTAGCATATAAATCGAGAGTTCTCACTTTGTATTGTCTGTCTTTCCATCGAAATTTTCTTCGATCATTCATTAATTTTGTTGCACTTTTTAATCCCATGTTATTTCTTGTTTTTGATACAAATATTCTTAATAAAACTAGTTTTTAAAGCTTATCATTTGCTTAAGTTTTATTAGGATTTATTTAAATTATTTTAAAATCTTTTTTAAAAAAATTTCTGACTATTTTTTGCATTTCTAATAATCTTCTTTTGTTTCTTCCAATTAATGCTGCTTTACTTTGACTTCCGGCTGTAAGTATTATTTCGTCTTCTTTTATTTCTAAATTTTGGAATGTTACGGGGCTTACAATTGAAGAAATGAACTTTTTTGCGTCACTAATATCTGTCGGATTTGGAATTATTTTAATTTTTCTTTTGACGATGCTACTTATTTGTTTTACATTTTTTCCATTTTCACCGACTGCTTTTGAAATTAATCGTTGAGGAACACAAAAAAAGATTGCTTCATTATAATTAAAACAGTATCGGGTATTGATGCCTGTGACTTTACTAAATAAGTTTAAGTGCCGTATGTCCTCCATATCTATTATATTTACCATTCTTTTCTTTGAAATTAAACTAAATTTTTAGTTTATTATAGATGTGATGAGGTACTTTGTTTTATAAAGTTTTCCGAAGTTTTTGGATATTGTTTTTTTTAGAATTATAATATTTTATTCTGATTTTAGTATTTCAGGAATATAAAATATTGTTTTTTCTTGAAAATAATTGTATCTTAAATTTTTGATGAATACGTTTGTTCCTTTTTTATTTCTTGGAATTAATATTTTTTTCTGAATTATTTTTTCTAGGTTTGAATTAGTTGAATTTTTTTCTTGTTCTTTATTAAGATATGTTTCTTTCATATATCTGTTAAATTTTAATTCTTTTTAATATTTTCTTTTGTAAAAATAGCTTATATATTCGTCATTGGTTTTTAATAAAAACTTTGTTTATTAATATAGAAAATGAAATATTTATTAAGAAAATTTTTTGGGGGTTTATTTTTATTAATCGGGATTCTTTTGATTATTAATTCTTTCTCGACGATTACAGGGTTTGCTATTGTTCAGGATTTAGATTTTAGTGTGAGTTCAATACTTTCGATGACTTTTATTATTGTGGGATTAGTTTTATTAGTTTTAAAAAAACCTTTTGTTCCGGAAAATTTAGCTCAGGAAGCTTTAGAAAGTAATGTTTTGCCGAATACTCGTAGTGAATTGATTAATATTGCTAAAGATATGAGATTTGAAGTTAAGGAAGATAAAAATGGTTATATTATATTAGATAAATATAAGGAACCTTTAATTAAAATTTCATTTGATGAAGAGATTACGCATGAAAAAGCAAAAAAGATTTTAAGACAATTATCTAACGAAGAAAAAAATTTTAAGCATCTTACATTAAAAAAATAATTTTAAGCATAACTTGGCATTCCGTGTGCTTTTTTGTAAATATCGTATATTGTGAATGTTGTGCTTACGGCTTTATTTTTTGCAATTTTTCTTAAATGATTTGATTCTACCCAATCATCTTTTTTGATTGGTCTTCCTCTTTTGTCTTCTTCTTTTTTTGGTTTTGTTTCAATTTTTTTATTATATAGTCCTAATAATGCTGAAAATGGATTTTCTCCTGAAACTTTTTTTGTTTCACCTTTTTCTTCCTGTTCTTTTTCGTCTAAGAAATCATCAATTTCTTTTTGCAATAATCCTAAACTTTCTGTTGTTGCTCCTTCAATTAATCCTAAGACATCCCCTATATCTGATTTATCTAATTCATATTCTAATCTTTGCAATTCATCTTCATTTAATGCATATCCTCTGAATGTTATTTCTGTTCTTCCTCCAAATGCAAAATCTCCTCTTTGGCTGACTTTTTGCGGAATTCCTCTGAAATTAAAATCGACTAAAATACATGCATAATAATTTCTACGTGTTTTGACTTTTGATAATTCCGGGGGTAATTTTACCTGGGTTTTGCCTAATAATGTTAATTCAAAAATTGTTGTTGAAAAACTTTTTACTAATGCCGGGTTTCTTCCACCTTCTTTTTGTTCGAGTTGCATTGATGCTTTTAAGTATGGTTTTGCCCAACGTGAATATAATTTTAAACTGTTTACCTGGCTTTTAAGATAATTTCTTTCTAATTGGTATCTTTTACGTAATTCTGTTTCTGATTCTTTTAACCAATTATTGAATTCATAAACTCTTTGGACTAAAATTTTTTTTACTCTTTCATTTAGATCTATTTTTTGTGCTTCGTCTACTGTTTTTGCAAACATAAATGCGTCGAGTAATGTTTGAAATCCTGTGATTCCCATAGCCATTGCTTTAATACTTGAGTTTTGTTTGTTGATGTCTACTTTGTCCAGCCAAATTTGTTTTAAGGATAATATTGCTGATTCTTTTTTTACTGGGTCTTTTAAATCGCTATAACTTTGCAATCTTACTTTAAATTCTTTTAAATCATAAATTAAATTTAGTACGCTTCTTAAGATTGCATTGACTCTTTCCATTGTTGCTGCTCCTTGCTGTTGCATTACCGAGGCTCGTTGCCCCATTTCTCCAAAATGTCCTGAACCCGGGCTTGACATGAAGTTGTCTATTAATTTTTCCGGTTTTAGGCCAAAGTCGTTCATTAAATCCAGTGTCCAGAAATAGATTGGTTCTAATGTGTCTGCTGCGGAGTCATAAACTATTTTATGTGTTGTTTCGGGTTTTACTCCGATTTTTTTTTCAATGATTTCATAAATATTCATTACTTCTGCCATTTTAAAATCAAAAGAATTAATACTTTAAAAATTTAAGTAATGAAGAATTTACTATTTTAAAAAATTATTAATTTTTTTGTTAAAGAATTTTTAAACATTTAATTATATACTTTTTTTAAGTAAAGATTATAAATCATTTATTCTTTGATTATTCATGGGATTATTTGGATCAAAAAAAAATGATAAGGTTGTTGATTTATCTAATTATTATCGTAAACAACAAGAAAGAAAAAATAGTCTTAAGGAAAATCAACAAATGAATGAAAGTTCCTCTTCTGTTCCTGTTGCATCTGAAAATTCAAGTTCCGGAATGTTTGGTATTTTTGGTGGTTCTACTCCTTCAGCTATACCTGTAGAAAATTCTTCTCAAGATTCACTTTCTGATTCTGAAGATAAAAGAAAAAAACTTACAAAGAGAATTTTGGATATGACTAATAAACTTGAAGAAGTCTCAAATCAAATTTATCATATGCAACAAAGAATTGAAGTTCTTGAAAGAAAATTAGATGTTAGCAGGTTCTAATTTATTTAATTTTTCAAATTTTTTAATTTATATAAATAGTGTAATTACTTTAAAAATTCTTTTTACTCCTCGTGAATTATCCCAAAATGACCGTAACGTTTAAATATGCTTAGTATTTTTTAAGGGCATAAAACGAGGTAAAAATGGACGAAGAATTTGAAGATGATTATGATGGCGGGGAAGAAGATGAGTTTGATATTGATTCGTTAGATTTAGACGAATAATAAAATTCATTAATTTATTTCATCAATTTCCAATCTTATTCTATTATTGTTTTTTTGCAGTTCCTCAGAGTTTGAATTTATTAAAAAATCCAGTGTTTTGACATTTATTACTGAAATCCAAGTATTATTCATTGAAATACTTAGACCGTATCCAATATCCAATGTTCCGATTGGAATTTCGTTTACTATTTTGTTATTTGCATAAATTAGGATTGTTGTATTCTCTGATTCTTTTAAGCCATTATTTCTGACGTTTATTGTTGTATCAAGATATCTTCCGTGCATATATGCTGAAACATTTTCTATTGCTAAATCTGTATATTGCGGGTAAGAATAAAGTTCGTTAATTAGTGTTATTATATCTTCTCCGATTGTTTGGTCGCAATTTGTAATATTGTACATGATATTATTTTGATTTTGTGAATGGTCAAATCCTAATGCGTGCAATAATTCATGAAGTGCTATATTTGGATAATGGCATGTTGATTCTCTTATTAATAATATTTGTCCGTTTAATATGACGTTAAAATTTTCTGTTTGTGTTATATTTGTTGGTCCGCCTTCTCCTGCAATAAATAATCCTTCTGATAATCTATTTTTTTCTTCACAGGTTATACTTAATTCTTCATTGCTTTTTACAGGATAAAATTCAAGGATTGTTTGATTTTGGATTATTTCAAATGCGTCTTCCATGTTATTTTTTTTGTTTAATGGACATCCATTTATTCTATATGAAATTTTATTACTTGGGAATCTCATATTTTCGTAAAATTGCATTGGGACTAATATTGAACTATTTAAACTAAAATTATTGTGGTTTACTTTTTGTCTGAATTGAATCTCCTGAAATGGGGAGAAATATGAAATGATTAATATTGTTGCTGTAAATATAATGAATAAAAATCCTAATATTTTTGAGAGTGTCATATATTATTTAAGAAAAATTGTTATATAAATTTGTTGATGAGTTTGACATAAATTTAAAAATTCTATATCCTTTTTTATTGAATGGTGATAAAGGAAAAAAAGGGTATTGCTATTGCATTATCTGGTGGAAGTGTTAGGGGGTTGGCTCATATTGGTTTTTTGGAAGTCATGGAAAAATATCATATTCCTATTGATCATATTGTTGGTACCAGCATGGGTGCACTTATTGGTGGAATTTATGCTTCCGGAAAATTAAATGAATTTAAGGAGGAGATTTTAAAACTTTCTGATAATAAGGCTTTGATTTTTCTTTTGACTCATAAGATTCGAAATGGTAAAGGAGATACTGAGGATTTGACTAAGATTTTGAAAAAGTTTGTTGATAAGAAAAAAATTGAGAACTTGAATATTGGGTTTACTGCAGTTGCAACTGATTTGAATACTGGTAAGGAGGTATTTTTAGAAGAAGGTAATTTGATAAAAAGTATTAATGCCAGTATTTGCATTCCCGGGATTTTTTCTCCTGTTAAAAGGGGCAAAATGTTGCTTGTTGACGGTGGTGTGACTGACCCTTTGCCTCAGGATTATGCTTTTAAAATTGCAAAAAAAGTTATTACTGTAAATGCTATGCCTACTAAGTTTAGTTATAAGAAAGATGGAGAGACATTTGATATAATCTCTGAGTCTGTTAGTATTTTAATTGGTCAACTTATTGGAAGGAGAATTAAACGGAAAAAGAATCTTTTGTTTATTCAACTTAAAACTCATGGTATTGATTCGTTTGATTTTAAAAATGCGGCAAAGGTAATTGATGTTGGCAGGCGTGCTGCAGAAGATCATATTAATCAAATAATAGCATTTACTTCTGAATAATTTTTGGTGATTAGGTAAGTTCCGGACTAATCACGCCTCCGTTTAATACAAATATCAATTAATAATTTAAATACATTTTTGTTTCTATTATTAAATCTAAATTCCATTTCTTTTAGATATAATGGATAATTTTTTCTATTAATTCCATGATATTTATGAAACCTTTCTTTTGCATAACTCCAGAATCCTTCAATTCCATTTATATGATTTCTGCCTTTTGCAAATTCATCATTATGATGTTTTATTATATTATGTTTTCCATACTGATGCAAACTCGCATAACTTTTGAACCCATCAGTGTAAAAAACTGAACCTTTTTTTGTTTTATTTTTTATAGCTTCCATTAAAGTATCTGCTTTAACATTTTCAACAATGATTGTGTGTACTTTTCCATTTCTCTCGAGGATACCAAACGCAATTGCTTTGTTAAATGCCCCTCTTCCTCTGTTGCCTTTTCTTCTCCCACCAAAGTAAGTTTCATCTAATTCTAATTCACCATTTAACTTTTTAATTTCTTGATTAGAGTATTCATTTATTGACTTCCTAAAATCCATAAATCTTGATTGAATTGTTTTATAATTTAATTTTAATTCATTTGCAGCCCTACGGGCTGAGATTTCTAAATAAAAATAATAAAGTATTTCTAAATCTCTTTTTAGTTTTTTAATAGAATATTTTTTATTGCAATTTTTACATTTCAATCTTTTATCTTTTAATTTGTAAAGCCCGTATTTATCACAAAATAAACACTTTCTACCCAACAAATACATGTCTGACAAGCTCTTTTTCATTGCTATCGTCGTAGTTTAGCTTATTTTTAAGCTTTTTTGGTCCGGATTCTGGTCAATCACCTAATTTTTTTATTCTTTATTAAAATTATCAAGTAATCTGAAAAATTCTTTTTTGTCGATTACTCTGTCTGCTTCGCTGAGTCCTCTTTTTTCTGCAAATCTCCAGAATGCTTCGGGTTTATATTTTTTCTTTAGTGATGCTAAGAATGGTAGTCGTGGGTCGTCCCATCCTGTATATTCTCCTGCTTTGATTTTTGCTTTTGTTTTTGAGCATGATATTTCTAAATCTGTGAATTTGTATTTTCCCAAGAATCCTACCCATGGTATTTTGTTTTTTAGTCCTAATGCGATATATATCATTTCCTGACGCTTTGCGTTGTCTCGATGTTCTTTTGCTCTGATTATATGTGTCATTTTTAATTCTATGTCGTCGATTGTTACTGCGAGGTTCATTAATGGCCAAACTCTATATTTGTTTTTTTGCAATGGATGTGGTGTTTCGTTTATTCTTGCTAATGGGAAGTCTCTCATTGCCGGGTTTGGGTCTTTCATGCTTGATTTGAATCTTACTACTGCATCTCCTTCTTTTATTTCACCGTTGAGCATTTGGTTCCATTTTGTTTCGTTTTCTTTTTGTGTGTGTTTTCTGCATGGACAATCTTTTTTCTTTTCTGCGTATTCTCTAAATTCGTCTCCTGTGCATGTGCAGACATATGCGTGTTCTTTTTTTATTAATTTTAAGATATAGTCGTAATATAACTGCATTCTTTCTGATTGTATTATGAATTCGACGTTGTTTTTGAATAGCCAGTTTGCTTCTTCTTTTAACATTTTATAAGCTTGAGGGTCTATGTTTTCGGGGTTTGTGTCTTCTATTCTGAAATAGAACTTTCCTCCGTATTTTTGGACATAAAGATATGATAAACTTGATGTTAATGCGTGACCAATATGCATTGGTCCTGATGGCGAGGGTGCAAATCTCATTATTACGCCTTTTTCTGCGTTTGGTAATTCCGGCAATCCTTCCCGGACTTTTCGTTCTCCTATATATTCTTGTAATTTTTCAAATTCTTTTTCTTGTTGTTGTGGGTTTAATTTGTTTATTTCTTGTATTATTTTTGAGATTTCTTTTGCGTATTTTGGGATGTCTTCTTTTGTTAATCCGATGTTAAATAGGCCTGCGATTACTGCTCCTTGGTTTGCTTTTCCTTCATGGCTTATTGCATTTTTTAATGCATATGCTTTTGCAGTTTGTTCAAAGTTTTCCATATAGTGTAGTTAGAAATTGGGGTTTAATAAATTTTTGTAAAAGTAAAGAAATCTGCTAGTTTACTCAGAAAATTTCTAATAGAATTTTTTTGTTGAGTCTTGAAAAATTGTTTTTAAGATTTAACTATTCCCCTGAATTTCTTTGTTTGAATTTTAATGCCCCACTCCTTCTCATAACCTCGCACGAAACTTTAATGATGAAAAAAGCATACAAAGATTTTAACAAATCCCCATTTTAATCATGAATTTTTCCCACATCCCCCAAATTATTACTAACGTAATAATTTGCCTTTAAGTCGTTAAAATCTTATTGTTGGTATGCTTTTTATCGTTTCTACCACTAAGTTACTCGCCCCAAAATTATTAAATAATGATTTGCCTTTAAGCTATAGAGAATTATAAAATAATTCTCTAACACCAAGAATTTTTAGGAGAATGAATTCTTGGGTGTGCTCAAGAAACCCCATTTGCAAGTTTCTTGACAAAAGTAAACTAAACCAACGTTAATTCAATTAGTTTACTTTGTGAAATCTTAATTATTAAAAATAATTTTTGAGCCTGATATTACTTGGAATTTCTTTTCATGATTTTTGCAATAATTTTTCTAATAAGTAAACTAACCCATGGTTAGATTAAAGTTAGTTGATAATCTGTTCAAACTTTTATGATTAATGCACTTTTTCTTTCTTTTTTAAAAGTTTTTTAAACTTTGTTGTTCTAAATATTATGAATATATCAACTACTCTATTTATTTTTATGCAAAAAGTTTATAAATTCATTTTATCTATTGATATTATTCTTATGACAATTAGAAAAACTCCTCAGCAAATAAAAAAGGAAATTTTAGATTTTTTGTTTGAAGGTCCTAAAAGCAATAATGAAATAGCTACAAAAATTAATTCTAATTGGCCAACTACCAGTAAATATCTTGAAGAGTTAAAAGCAGAAAGAAAAGTTAATGAAATTATTAGTTCTGATAAAATGAAAGTTTATCGAAGAATTGACGACCCAATCTATTATAGTTTGCCTTTTAATAAAGAAATTAGAATTAAAACTTTGTATCTTCTTAAGGAAGTAGAAGAAAGATGGAAAAAGGAGAAAGGTATTGAATTATCAAAGACGGCATTGCAAAAAATTGCTGTTGATATAATAAAAACTCAGAATTTAAATTTGCCAATATTAAATTTTCATTATGGGATGACTACTTGTGCAAGTTTTGATTCAAATAATAAAGATATTTTAGAATTAGTGACAGAACCAAAAGAAAAGGAAAAAATTCTTGAGGGGATAAAAGAGGCACTTAAAGATAAACGTCATGACGGAATCGCTTATCGGGAAAGATTATATCAATATAATAAATATAAGATGGATTTCTATCTTGCAAAGGAAAATTTAACTAAACTTTTTATCTTATATGAAAAAGATAATTCAAAGAAAACTTTCAAAAATGAATTAAGGCAGGCAATTTTAGAATTATCTTTAAACTATCCTATTAAGCTGGATAAATTTTATTTTGATTTTGAAAGATTTATTAGAAATACTCAGATTATTCTTTCTAACAAAAAGAGTGATGAAGTTGATAATTTAGAAATAATTAAAGGTACTTTAATTCAATTATGGGATAAATTAACTGCTTTTACTTCCTTTAAAGATGCTGAAGAATTTATCGATAATGATAAAAAACAATTGTTTGAACAAATTAGGGAGTTAAATTATAATTTTAAGGAAATGAACTATAAAATTTATATTGAGGAATTAGAGTCTTTAGCACAAGGAATAAATCCTTTTGAGATAAATTTGCCTGTCGGTGATTCTTCTAAAGAAATACAAAGATTAATCATTGAAGGTTTGGAAAGTGAATGATGAGATATTTTTTAGATATGAATCTTCCGATTTATTTTTGTATGCAAATAGGAAATCCTTTAGAAGAAAAAACTAAATTATTCATAAAGAATAAAGGCAATAATTCTTATTTACTTTGTGATTATATTGTTAAAAAAAATCTTCCAAAATGGTTGAGTAGGCAACAGATAATTTTATTTGAATTTAATCAAAAGATTAAAAATAAAGATTATTTATTATTTTCAACTGAACAATCAAAAATTCTTCTTTCTAAAGATAAAATTCTAATTGAGAGGTTAATTCTTAATTATGATAAATCTAAGGATAAAACTAAATTTATAGAAGCTGTGAATGAAATTTTTAATTTACTTCCTGCAAGAATTAATTATTTTATTAAAGTTTATATTGATGAGATTGTTATTCCTGAATTAGAAATAGATTTTAAATTAAAAAGTTGTTTATTTACGTGGCTTAATCCGAATGATTCTGATGCAAATACTATTGCTTCTGCAATTCAAGAAAATAATAAAAAAGAATTAAAAATTATGACTGCCGATAAAAAAGATTGGAAGAAAGAATTATTAGAAGAAATTCATGAGGATCTTTTTTTAAAAAAAGAATATCCCAAATTACCAAAGATAGAATATCTTCAGGATTTGTAAATTCCCTTTTGTGAAATAATTGATGGATTAAAAGAATTTTTGTAAAACCTTAAGTTTATATACTATCTTTATTTAAATTTGGCATGGCAGCAACAGCACCTAACCCTCAGAAGATGAGAGTGGATTATAATATTGATAGAAAGATTTACGATGATTTTGTAAAAAATTGCAGTAGAAAGGGTTTTGCTCCTCAGGTTATTGTTGAAAAGTTTATGAAGAAGTTTAATGAAACTGGACAGATTTAAGATAGATTATTCTTAGTGAAGATTATTAGAAAAATTAATTAAAAAATTTTTCCTTTCCTTTTTTCGTATCGTAAATTTGATTTACCATTATTGCTGCAATTGTAAATAACATTGAAACGTGACAATAAATGGATGGAAATGCAAAACTTAGTGCAGGTAAAAGGCAGATTAATATTAATGGTATTAAAATTGTGATTAAGCTAACCCATGTAAAAACCTGATAAACTTTTCCTAGTGATTTATCTTTATAATTTTGTATTAATAAATATAACATAAATAAAAAGTAACCAAAATAATATCCGATATAAACAAAAAATATGGGCCAGTATGGTCCTGATAAAGAAAATAATGTTCTAACAATGACATATAATGTTGCACATGTTGTTCCTAATACAAAATCACTTCTTAAAATCGCGATTAATGCAAAAATTATTGCCGGAGTATAAAGAATATATTTGTTGAATTTTCTTTTTGTTAATCTGAGTACAAAGTGCAATCCTATTGTCGGTAAAAATGTGTATGTTGCAAAACCTATTGCTGCCCATAAATGTGGGTTGTTTGTTGTGCAAAGCATGAATTCTGTGAATTGGTATAAACCTAAAACATAAACAAATATTGCGGAGAAAACAGATACTAGTGTATTTCTATATCTTATTAAAATAAATGTTCCTACAAGAAATTCAATAATCGCTGTTGATAAAGATATAATGGGAGTGAAGCACATTTTATTTTATTTCTGAACATTATTTTTTTCCTTCTAAATCCAGATAAGCTTTTATTTGTCCTAGAAATTCGTCGCAATTTTCAATTAGTTTTCCGGAGTATTGTGAAATTCTTGAGGGTATAACCCATTTTTCATAAATACTTCTTAAGAATTTTTGAAATGCTGTCATTTCAAATTTGCCCTGATAATCTCTTATAAGATTTCCCTGAACGCTAATTTCGATTGAACCATTATTCATTTTTGCTTTTTTTCCGTCTTTGTTAATTTCGACAGTTGTCATTCCCATTACAATTATTTTTGCATTGACTTCAAATTTGAAATAATCTGTAACTTTTCTTGTTCCGCTCCATTCAATTTCAATATCTTTTGAATCCCCTTTTAATTTTTCTACATATTTTCCTTCTGAAACACTTAGTCCCATTTCTTCTTTTAACCATGAGTAAGCAAATCCATAAAAATCTTTGAAATCAAAAAGTCCGTTATATTTTACTTTACTTGAAAAAATTGTATCTGATTCTGCCATTTTATTTAACTCTTTAAGGTTTAAAGTATATTCTTCTTTAAAAAGATTTTCAAATTCAAAATATTTAAAAATTGTGATATTAAGTTAATTTTATGTTTAATTTTTTTCGTGGGCCTAAATTAGAGGAATTAGAATATGGATTTTATTCAGTTAGAGGTCCGCCTATTTTAAATGGTGAAAAATTAATTGTTGCAGTTCATCCTTATTATCAATCAAAATTGTATCATACTTCTTTTGATTCTTATTATGTTGGTTTAACTTCTTTATTACAAAATTATTCTGGTCCGATTATTACTCTTGAAGAATCAAGAAGGGTTAAAGATACTTTTAAGCATTATTTAGATATTGGGGCAAATTCTAATAGATTTTTTATAAAAACTTTGTCTAGTGATCCTGATACAAAAGAAATAGAGTTTGGTGAAATGTGTGATATTTTTAATAGATTAAGAAATAACAAACCTATTCATTTAATTGGAGGATATTTTTGGAGAAAAGAATTAATTGTTGGAGGGTGTTTAGGGCATCTTGCAGTAGAACTTGAAAGTAATTCTTTACCTGTTACTATTGATAAACATTTGATTTTTTAGTATTATTAATAATTAAATAAGTGCAGTATGAAAATTTGATTTTTGAGATTCCCACTTCAAGTTCAAGCTAAAGCTAAAGCTTGAAGACCCGCCCTTAAAAATATTTTGAATTTCCAATAAGCTAATCAAAAATTAAATTTTTGTTATTAATACGTTTTTTTTTGATTGTTTCTACCACGAAGTTATTCTTTCTCATAACTTCGTATAAAACTTTGTGGATGAAAAAAGCGTATGAAAATTTTTAACATTCCCTGAATTTTTTTGTTTAAAAAAGTGTGTCAAAGATTTTAACTATTCCCCTGAATTTCTTTGCTTGAATTTTAATCTCCCACATTCCCCAAATTATTCCTAAAGTAATAATTTGCCTTTAAGCAGTTAAAATCTTATTGTTAAACACACTTTTTTATTATCCTTTAAAACAAATATTTATCCAAATATTACAATAGTATTTAAAAAAAAACATTACTATTTCTTTATATGAGTGATAAACCTATAACTTTGATGCCTGAAGATATTCAAAGACTTATGGGCAAGGATGCTCAAAGAAATAATATCATGGCTGCAAGAATGGTTGCTGAAGTTGTTAAAACTACTTTGGGACCGAAAGGAATGGATAAAATGCTTGTTTCTCCTACTAACGATATTATTGTTACTAATGATGGTGTGACGATTTTAGAAGAAATGCAAATTGAACATCCTGCTGCAAAGATGATGGTTGAGATTGCTAAGACTCAGGAAAGTGAGGTTGGTGATGGGACTACTACTGCTGTTATGATTGCCGGAAAATTACTTGAAAATGCTGAAAAGTTGCTTGACAGAAAAATTCATCCAACAATTATTACTAAAGGTTATAAAATTGCTGCTGTTAAAGCTCAGGAAATTCTTAAGGATTTATCTTTAATGATTACTTCAGAAAATGAGGTAGTTTTAGGGCAAGTTGCGATGACTGCAATGACTGGTAAAGGGTCAGAAGATAAAAAAGAAAAATTTGCAAAAATTATTGTTAAGGCGGTTAAGCAAATTGAAAATAACGGTAAATTTGATTTGAATGATATTAAAATTGAAAAAATGAGGGGAGATAGTGTTAAGGATGCTGAGTTGATTTTTGGTATTGTCTTGGATAAGGAAAAAGTTACAAATGATATGCCTTCTATTGTTCATGATCCTAAAATCGCCTTAATTGATTTTCCGTTAGAGATTAAAAGTCCTGATCTTGATACAAAAATTTCTATTTCAAGTCCTGAGCAATTACAATGTTTTATTCTTCAGGAAGAAGAATCAATTAAAAAAATGATTCAGAGAATTCTTGATAGTGGTGCTAATGTTATTTTTTGTCAAAAGGGGATTGATGATTTTGCTCAGTATTTATTATCTAAAGAAGGTGTTTATGCTTGCAGAAGAGTTGCAAGACGGGATTTAGAAAAAATTTCTAAAGCTACTGGTGCGAGAATTGTTAGCAATTTAAATGAATTGAATCAATTTGAACTTGGCGAGGCTGAGGTTATTGAAGAGGTTCATAATTGTGATAATGTTTTAACTTTTATCAAGGGTTGTAAAAATCCTAAGGCATTAACGATTTTAATTCACGGGGGTTCTAGTCATGCTTTAGATGAAATTGAAAGGGCTTTACAAGACGGATTAGGTGATATTGCTTCTTGTTTAAAGACTGGATTGGTTGTTCCTGGTGGTGGGGCGATTGAAATTGAACTTGCTAAACGTTTAAGGGAGTTTGGGCAAACGTTGAGTGGTCGGGAACAATTGGCTATTGATGAATTTGCCGGTGCTCTTGAATTTATTCCGATTACTTTGGCTGAAAATGCGGGTTTAGATCCTATTGATGTTTTGACTGAGCTTAAATCCCGGCATGATTCAGGGGAGAAAAATGTTGGTATTAATTTATTGACTAATAGGATTGAAAATATGCTTGAGTCAAGAATTATTGAGCCTTCTAAAATTAAGAGTCAGGCGATTGAATCTGCTAGTGAGGTTGCGACTATGATTTTGAGGATTGATGATGTTATTGCATCTAACGGTAAAAAGCACGAGGGAAAAATGAATTCTATGAATGGTGGTATGCCTAATAATTTTATGAATAGCTTAGAATAAAAAATATTTAATTTCTATTATCAATTTGCTTTACTATTTCTTGGAATAATGGGTTGAAGCAAGATTTTGCAATTTCTATTGCGTCCAAGGCTTCTGAAAGTTTTGGTCGATAGCCGTAATAATTCAGGTTATGTCTAAGTTGTCTTAGGTTTTCTATTGTGCCTATTGGTCTTGTTGTTGATACTTTTAATTTTAATAATTCTTTTATTGGTCTTAAGTGATCATGGCTTTCTATTCCTTTTAGAACTAGCAATGCATCGCCAAGCATTCTAAAAGATTCATAAACATTTCTAATTATTGTCGTTGCTGATTCTTCTGTTTGTTTGATTTTTATTGTAAATTCTATTTCTTTTTTAGATGCTTCAATTAGGCTTTGAGCATTTTTTGCATCTGGTCTTTTGAATCTTTCAAGTGGGCTCATGGTTTTGTCTCCAAGAATCCTGACAAAACTATTCCATTTGCGATATTGGAAAAAAGGTTTAAGTCTATTTTATTTCTTGAAAAAATATGCAAATTTATTGGGATGTTTTTTCGATATCCAAATTGTTCTAAATTCCCCATTTTAGAGATTTCTAATTCTGTATTTTCTACTATCTCTACTGCAATATCAATGTCGCTTTTTTCTGTGTCATCTCCTTTTCTGCAACTTCCGAATAGAATTATTGATTTTGCATTAGGAATTTTTTTCATTATTTTATCTATTATTCCACTTTCATAAATTTGCCCAAGATTAAACGGAATTTTTAGAGTTATATTGTATTTATGTGCGGGATTGCATGAAATTCTCCAGGTTTTTCCTAATATTTCTTTTTTAAGAAAATTTTCTTTTACCAAGTAAGTTACTATTTTATTTGCGTTTGTTTTAGAAATTCCTACATTTTTTGCTAAATCATTGAGGCTGATTTCTTTTTCAGGGAACGCAAAAAACCAATAGATAATTTTAAAGATTGCTTCTGATTTTTTTATTTGCTGTAATTTTTCTTCTTTTTTTATTTTTGCCATATCAGTGGTAACATTAGTTACTATTTAAACTTTTTGAGAACCAATGGGTTTTAGATGCTGCTTTGTAATTATTAGATACACTTTTTTAATTTTTTATAAAAAGAGAATTTATTTATATTAAATCATTGTATGGTTTATATGAAAAAAATAAAGTTGCATCATTTTGCTTATAACATTGTTCCAAATAGTTTAGAGCTAGTTTTAGAATTTTTTGAAAAATTGGATTGTAAATTAAGTTATCGAAAAGGGAAAGAAAGGTGGTGTTTGATTAGTCAAGATAATTTGCTTGTTGAAATTCAAATTATTGAAGTTAAAGATAAACCCATTAAAACTGAGATTAAAAAGAATACTCATATTGCATTTTTATCTGATAATCCTTCAGAGTCTCTTAAGAAAATTAAAATTTTTGCAGATAAAAAAGGGATAAAATTTGTTCAGGGTTCTTGGAGTGATAAAGAATATTGGTTTGATTTGCCTGATTTATTTGTTAATTTTACAATAGAAATTATGCATACTTCTATTGTTGAAAATTAAATTAGTTTTATCAATAAAGATTATAAGTTGATTTTTCATAAGTTAATTATAATGTTAAAACTTAATGCAATACCGGAAAGCTATAAAGAATTTTATGGTAAAAACGCAGAGCAAATGTCCAAGCTTATAGCCGACGGTAGAGTTCCAATGAATACGTCTCAATTAATGCAAATAAGACTTGATTCTAGAAATTATCCTGAAGAAGTAAAAACTGCTTGGATGGATAATTTTTTTGATACCGGCGATGCAGTTATTTATCATCCTAATGGGGATGTAAAGATTGTTCTTGATTCTCAAGCATTAAGAGAAATGACTTATAAAAGTCAAAGAAATATTGGGGCTTTAGTTCTTGATGAAGATGTTTATAAAACATTACAAGGTGAAGTATTCAAGAAAGGCAAGTTTGGAAAGATTAATGATGGAATGTCGAGAGAAGATGTTAAAGTTCATCCTATTTGGAGAGTTTTAGCAAGAGATCAGGCATTACTTAACGATTATACTGATTTAATTTTTGCTGAAGGTCAAGAAAGGTTTGGTTATAATCTTGCAATGGGTGTTTCTCTTGGATCCTGCAGTGGAAATAATCCTGAAATGAGGGCGTGGTTTGTCGGGAAGCTGGGTTATAGTTCTTATGTTTGTGGTGTTGGTGATATTGCTATTTGTTATGGTCGTTTTGTTGGTATAGCACCAAATGCGTCGAGTGTGCGTGATAAATGTGCCTTAGATATAAAAGCATATTCTATGGCTGATTTATTAGCTTTTGATAAAGCTATAAAAGGATTAGAGGGAACTTTACATCCTGATATTCTGAATCCTTTTAAGGAATTAAGAAAGAAACTTTAATTATTCACTAAATTAAATTAGTTTTTACTGATTCTTTTTTTATTCCATAAAAGAAGTAATGAAAATGAGACAAAACAAGTTATTCCTGTTATAAATAATGCAGTGTTTAATGAAAATTTATCTGCAAAATATCCATATAGTGGTCCTAATATTGCGAATAATAAACTTCCAGCCATATTTTGAATTGAAACTAACGTTGCTCTTTTTTCTGAATTTAAATGTTTATGAGTATATCCTTCTAAGACTGGGAGTGCAAAACCTCTAATGAACTGTTGCATGAATATAAAAATAATTCCGAATATGATAAACCAATAGCTCATAAATAATAAACTTAAAGACATAATTATAACCATAAACCATAAGCTCCATCTTTCTCCTAGTTTTTCTTCAAGTTTATTTGATGATTTGCTTCCTGCTATTGCAATAAAATTAAAACTTGCCCAGACAATTCCAAAATAGGCTATATTTAATCCGGAGAGTTTCATATATGGCTGATAAAACCAAAAACTAATGCTTAAGAATGATGTTAATAAAGAAGTGAATAAAAGTAAAAATAGGAGATTTTTATTTGCGAATATTTCTTTAAAACTTTCAATAGTATGTTTAATATAACTTTTATTTTTAATTATTTTTTTAGAATGTTTTGGTTCAATAAATTTTAAGGCTATAAAAAACATAATAATCATGCTTACAACACTTAACCACCATGTTAATCTTAAACTATAAACTGCAATAAATCCTCCAATAATACTTGCTAATGCTACTGCAAAATAATTTAATGATTTTTCATTTCCTCTAACTTTTTTAAAATCATTTTCTTTTTTTATTTGTTTAAGGGTATCATAAATAAAAGCTGAATCTGCTCCGGAAATAAAACTTACTCCAATTGCAAATATAAATTCTGCTACTAAAAATTGTAAAAAATTAATACTTAATGCATAAATACTAAATCCTAAAATAAGGAAGATACTTCCTAAAATTAAACTTTGTTTTCTTCCAACTTTATCTGCTGTTACTCCTGTTGGTATTTCAAATAAAACTACTGAGATTGCGAAAAAAGATTGAAGAAACATTATTTCTGTTAAACTTAAGCCATTCTCTTGCCAAAATAAAACTATTATTGGAGCCCAAAAAATTAAATCGCTAAAAAAACTAAACCAATAAAACTTTTTGATGTTCTTAGATAAATCTTTGTTTGTCATTTCAAATTTTATCTTTAATTATTGTTAATATTTGAAATGTTCCTGGTGTTAGTTTTAAATTCTGGGCTTCGTTATATGAGAACCATCCGTAACCTTTTCCGTCATTAAGGATTATTTTTTTTGAGAATCTAAATTCTTCGGAATAGCAATAAATCTCTCTATCTTTCGCTTGTATTTTTTCAATGAATACCTGATTATTTAATTCATAATTTAATTTTTCCTGACATATACGTTTTATTGAATGTATTGGTATTTCATTCTCCTGAATTTCGTCTTCTATGAATGTCCATCTTGAGGAATTATCCTGTCCGTCATTTGCCTGTTGCTGTAATAATATATTTTTATTTTTATCATATAATATTATGCATGCTGTTTTTTTCATTTCTTTTTTTTGTATCATTTTATTTTTTAAAATACTGTTGCGTAAAGAACACAACCGATGATTATTATTGATGCGATGATATTTCTCCAACTTAAATCTTCTTTTAAAAATATGTGTGCAAATAGGTAAATAAATATTGGGCTTACCATTATTATTAATGTTGTGAAGATTATTCCGAGATTTACGTATCCATAATAGACTATTACTCTATAAAGAACCCAGAATATTCCTGTTATGAATATGTATGATGTTAATGTTTTATCCATTTTTATCATTTTTGGTCGAAAGATTATTAAGCTGAATAAAAATATAAATGCACATCTTAAGAAATAAAATGTGAGTGATGAGTAATAATCAAGGATTAATCGTGATATTACTAGTTCTAAAGCAAAGAAAAAACTTCCGAGTATTGCTGATAAAAAATATTTGTTGAATTTTAAATGATGTCTTTTTACGTGCGATAAAATGAGTGCTAATCCTGCGATTATTGCGGGGATAACAACTTTTAAATTTTTTTCGTACATTCCTGAGTCAATAAAGAAACTAAAAAGTATTGCTAATAAAACTACAAATAATGGTTCAATCATTTTGGCGGGTTCAAGGTTTGAAACGTTTTCTCCTTTTACTGAATAGAAAACAAACCAATTAGCTAATAATGAAAAAATTATTACCAATGAAAAAATTATTATGTTTAATGGTTGCAGTGCTTGGGGGTCAAATTTCCAATAAAAGTATATGAATGGGAGCATTACTAACATTATTACTAAGAATATTGCTGTTTGGTAGAATTTTATATCAATATTTTTATGCTTTACTACTATTTTTTCGAGGATTGTTCCTGAGGCTAAAGATATTGCTCCTAAGAATGGTAAATAGATCATTTATTTCTTCCCCTTTTTATATCATGAATAATATGTTTTGAGTTTTAAATCTTGTGTGTAAAAGACACCCGCTGGTTTCCTCAGAAAATTTTGTAAAATAAAATTTTCTGGGACTATCAAAAGGCGTTACTTTTGAAGTTTTCAAACTTCCTCAAATTGCGGTTCGGTGGTATCTCTTTGAGCCTTCGTGGATACCACAAAGAGTTTACCCCCGTTGGTTTCCTCAGAAAATTTTGTAAAATAAAATTGAAGAAGTGTTTGGGGTGTTGATTGTGGATTAGAGGTTTGTTTCGGTTTATCCCAATGTTGGGATTAATTTTATAAATTGGAAATGGGTGTTTTCTTTATGAATAAATTATGGAAATCGGGAATTTTTTGTTTTTTCTTAATTGTTATTATGTCTTTGAATGTTAGTGCTGTTGATGAAGATAAATGTGAATTTTTGAAGGATTATAATTTAAGTTATTATTATGATTGTTATGGGAATCAAGAGAAAAAAAATAATCAATTGCAGATAAATGAATTGGAAAATATTCCTTTTGGGATTTTATCAAATAATTTAAATGTTAATAGTCAAGCTATAAATGAGAATTTTAGTGTAATTCGTGATTATGGGCTTGATATTGATGGTAATGGATTATTTGACAAGTTGATAATTGAAGTTAATGTTAGTGTTCCGGAGAATGATTGGTATTTTGTTGATGCAGTGATAGAAGGAAATTTAAATGATAATGAATTTAATGATAAAATCTATCTGTTAAAGGGGAATAATATTCTTTATTTGAATTTTAATGGAATGGATATTCATGAAAAAGGTGTTAATAATAATTATTCCTTTTTTTATTTTAGGATTGAAAGTGTGAGATTTGATTTTGATTTTGAGGCTTATTCAGAAATCCCCCTATATATTACAAAATTTTATAATTACGATGAATTTGAATTTCCTAGTATTGAAGTTATTAATATGAGTTATAAAAAAGTAGATTATAATGGAAATAATTTATATGATGAGTTGGTTGTTGAAGTATTGCTTGATGTTAAAGAAAGTAAAAAATATGAAATTTTTTATGATTTAGATGAGGGGGATATTGCGGTTTATAAAACGGAAAAAATTTATTTAGAAAAAGGATTACAAAAAATTAGCTATAACCTTAGTGGTAAATTAATATCCTCTATTAAAGGAAATGATCTTAAAGTATATTTTTATATTAATGATTTTGAAAATGATTATGATAATTATGGAGAATTAATAATCTATAATCATAATTTTAGTGAATATGAACAAGTAGTTTTAAATGTAACTTTGATTGATATAAACAATAATAGTTTTTATGATTATTTGAATTTGAATTTTGATTTACCCCTTTTAGTTGAAAATTATTGTGTTGTTCATGGAGATTTAAGGACTTATGATAAAGATGGGGTTTATCGTAAAATTTTAACTTCAAAAATTTATAGAGAAGATTTAGAAAATATTAGTTTGAATTTTAGCGGGCAAACAATTAATTTTTATGGTGCTTCTAATTATATTTTGAGAGATTTTAGGGCTTATTGTTCTGATGGGGAGGGTGGAAGTTTTGAGTTAGAATTTGGAAGAGATGTTTATAGTTTTGTGGGTTATAATAGTACTCAATTTGAAGAGCCTAGTGCAGTTATTAATGGATATTTTAGGAATGAACTTGTTGATATTGATAATAATGGATTGTTTGATGAGTTAATAGTTAAGGTAGGTGTTAATGTTAGTCATGCTGGTTGGTATAATGTTTATGGTTCTTTTGAAGATTTTAATGGCAGAAGATTTTATTCTGGTTTTGAAAGTGATTTTTTAGAAGAAGGTGTTAATACTTTGGATTTAAAATTTAGTGGTATTGATATTTCAAAATATGGTTCTAATGGGGTTTCTAAATTAGACTATATTGAATTGTATTATTTGTCTTCTGAATATATTGGCAATTCTAATTATACTTATTATTTTCCAATTAATAATGTTTCAAGATATGAATATGAGGGGGTTCAAATTACTGATATAGATGATTTTGGAGTTGATTTGGATAATGATGGTTTTTACGATATTTTAAGATTGAAAATTTTTTTAGATGTTTTAAGGGATGGAGAATATGAATTTTATATTCAAAATAGTCCTATTTATGAAAATCAATATTTTGTTTTGAATAAGGATGATAAATTTGTGTATTTTGATATTGTCGGTAAAGAAATTTATCTTGAAGGGGATAATGATTATTATAATTTTAGAATTGATGTTTATCAAAATAGTTATAGGATTGATAATCTTGAATATGTTACCCATTTCTATAATTTTTCTCAATTTGAAAAACCTGAGCCGAATTTTTATATAAGAACGAATATTGTTCAAAGAGCTGTTGAAGGTGAAAATGTTTCTATTGAGTTGAGTATTGAAAATGAATATGATAGTCTGCCTTTGAATTTTACTTTGGATGTTTTGGAATGGGAAGGGTTTGCTAATTCAATTAATCTTACAGATGAAGTGTTTTATTTGGAAAATGGTAATGAAAAGAAGATTAATTTTTCTTTTAATTTGAAGAATAATTCTATTGGGTATTGGGATTTTAAAGTAAATGTTTTGGTTGATGAAAAAGTTGTAGAAAGTAGAACAAGAGGAATTTATATTGAAAAGTATGTTAATCTGAGTGAAATTTTTGAGATGTTAATTTTAGAAAGTGTTGGTAATTGCAGTTATAATGATTATCGAATAAGATCTGCTGATTCTAATTTTATTAGGTATGATGTTTATTATAATTGTGGTGAAGATGATGTTAATGTTGAAGTTTATGATTTTTATCATAAACTTGATTTTGATTTTTTTTATAATGAAATGTTGATTGATATATTTAATAAAAGATTTGTAGCAAGTGAAAAATTTAATAAAACATTTTATGAAGGTGATTCTGTTATTTTTTGGAAAAGTGGGGGTGATAAATTTATTTCAATAGAAGATTTTGAATTATTTCCAGAAGAATTATTTCAAGCATATAGTGAAATTTATCCTAGTAATATAAATGAAAGTATTGACTTTCCAACAATTAATCATAATATTTTAAATTATTCTTATGATGAATCTAATTATAATTGGGATAGTTATTATAATTATTATTCTTTTGGTGCTGAATATTATAAAGATGGAATTTATTTTGATTCATATGTTTTAGATTTTGAAACTAAAGAAGATTTTAAAAATTATTTTCGGGAAGAGATCTTTGAAGAGTATGAATCTAATTTGAGTGTTGAAAAAATTTTTAATCAAACCGTTTATTTTATTAACCAAAATTCGAGTTTGGGTGATAATGTTCTTTTTGCGGAAGATTTTAATTTTGATTCTAATTCTATTGTAGGTATTAATTGTAGTGATGGTTTTATGAATGGTGATGAATCTGGAATTGATTGTGGGGGAAATTGTTCTTCTCCTTGCCCTGTTTTTCCTCCTAGTGGTGGAGGTGGAGGTAGTAGAGGTGAATCTTCTTTAAAGAAGGTTATTTGGACAAATGGGAATAAAATTTTGTCTATTAGTTGGAGTGGAAATGAAACCCCTTATGATTTAATTGAAGCATATTTAGAAGTGTATCCTAGTGATTTATTTAGTGGTTTTGAGGGATTAATTTTGGAAGATATTGGTGATTATTCATTTATTGGTGTTGATTTTGATACTAATAATGAAAGATGGTGGAATGAATCTATAAATGATTATATTGATTCAGAGACGCATTTTGTTTATTATAATAATGGGTATGAAACAGTTATTATGATGGTTACAAAAACTAATCCTTCTTTTTTTAGTATATTCAATTTTATTGGTCTTTATTCTTGGGTTTTTGAGAAAAAGATGTATTATGATAATGAATTATTTTTTGCTGAATCAATTAGTGAAGGTATTTGGTTTTGGAAGTCTGGCAATTATGTATTGGGTATGGATCGTCTAATTTTTGTTGATGAAGTTTTTGATGCTTATTTAGAAATTTATCCTAGTGAATTTGTTGATATGGGTGTTAATAATCCTCCGAGTAATGATAATTCAAATAATGATGGTTCAGGTTCTTCTGGTGGTGGAGGGGGAGGTGGTGGTTCTTCTTTAAGTAGTTCTAATATCTCTAATACTTCCAATCTTGTAAGTAATGTTTCATCGAGTTCAAATGATTTGATTGCCCTTGGTACAGATGTTATACAAACAAGTTCTTCTGATAAAGATGTTGAAAATTCAAGTAATCAAGGTAGATCTTTTTTAACTGGTGCTTTTATTGGTGTAGGGGATGGATTAGGGTTTTTGGGTGATTTATTTTTAAGAATTTTGGATTGGGTTAAGGGATTATTTGGTTAGAGTCTTAAAAAATCTTTTTGAAAAAATCTGATTCTGGATTTTGAATAACTTTAGAATTTAAATATGGTCTTATTTCATTATCTAATCTTTCTTGGATGATTTCTCTATATTCTTGACTATTATTTAGTTTATAATTTGCTTTTGCGATATTTCTTGAATCTTTTTGCCAGTATGTTACTGCATAAATTATATTCATCAATATTTTTGTTGTTGTTTTTTCAGGAAAAAAATCTTCCAAAGATTTATCCGGATTGAATACTAGCATATTATTTACATATTTCAAAGCTTCTCTATCTATTGGTTTAATTCCTCTATTTATACAATATAATGTAATTTCAAGAGATTCATTTCTAGCTTTTTTTATTTTTTCTTTATCTATCATATTGAGATGTTTTATTTTTGACTTATAAATTTATTGTTATGTGATTTTTTTGATTATTATTCCAATTAATGAACTCAAAAGAAAACAAATAACAGAAAAAGACATTGCTATAATTGTTCCAAAAAATATTACCCTTTGAAATGTATCATGAGTATATGAAAAAATTTGCCAAATAAATGTAACTAAAATGATAAGAATTAATAAAACTAAAGGGATTGCTCCAGCAATTAATCCATATTTTAACCAGAGAGGCATTTTTGTTTTCATTATCTGAAAGACCTCCAAAATAATCCTAAAGATAAAAGAATCATAAAACAAAATGCTAGAAGAAAAATAAATGCTATTAATGAATTTATTCTATAAATAATCTTAAATTTATCTAATAATTTTAAAAATTTTAAATCTCCTTTTTTTCGGATTTTATTATACATAAATAATTCATTAAATTCTTCATCTAAAATCTTTTTGTTAAAACCTAAAAACATTAACTTTAATGTATAAGTTGTTTGTATAAAATAATTAAATTTATTCCATTCTGCTTTTCTATTAATCCCAAAAATTATTGCATCCAATTTATTTTTATAAATCTTATAATGTTTCTTAGCATTTTGGTAAATTAAAATAAAAATTATGAATGTTATAATACTATATATTAACAACAATACCCATAAAAAACTTAATACATAACAGAATAGACTTTCACATTCAAACATATTAATATTAATTTTTTACATATACTTAAACATTATTATCACACACCCGATATTTTATCTTTTTTAGTATTTTAACGGGATTATTTTGTTTGGATAAAACTTTAAATATGATTTTTAACTAATTAATTTAATGAAAAAGAGATATTTATTCTTGGGATTGTTTTTAATTTTAATTTTAATTTTAATTTTATCATTTTATCATTTTAGTTTTTTTGCATTTTTTAATGGGGGGACTTGTGAAACTTTAAATAAAGATACAATGAATTTAGATCAAGTTTTTGAAAAGATGACTTATTATTATTTAAACAAAGATTCCAATTTGACAATTCAATTAATTAATGGATTAATTAAAGAAGAGGTTTTTAAAGAGGGTTCTTCAACAAAAATGTTATCTATAGTCTTTTTATCCGAAGTTTTTTCTCAAAATCCTTTTGAAATAGAAAAATGGATTACTACAGATTTATGCTTATTAAGGGGTTTGGATAAAGATTCTTATAATGCTTTAACCGTTGCTCTTTGGATGTCAAACACTGAAGAATCAAAAAATGTTTTAAAACAACTTCCAAAAACCTCTAAAGTTATTGAGAATTATATTAATGAATTACTTTCAACAGAACCATTGGATATAAAAAAGATAGAAATTGATTCTGGAGAAAAATTAGATATGCTTTGGGCTGCTTTTTTTGCAACTGGCGAAGAGATTTATATTCAAAGAATTATTAGTGTTCTTCCAGATTATTATAAATATAGAGAAATGGCTGAAAGAAGATTAAAAAGTGTTGAAGAAGGAAATAAAACAGAAATGAGTGATGAAGAAAATGAAAAATTTATGAAATATGTTGTTGGTAAAGTAGCTAAATGGTCTTTGACACAAAATGCTGTACATCATGAAAAAGTTTATGAAATTTTAGAAAATCAATATCTAGAAGTTCCAGGGATTGAAAATCCTTTAGATGAAATTATGTCTGAAGCTTATTTTATTCAAATGTCTGAGAAAAGGGAATTTGATTTGTTAAATGAAGCAACTGATGCTAAAGATGACATTCTTTGTGAAAAACTTATGGATGTTTTCTTAAAGGATTATTGTATTCAAAATATTGCTGCTAGGACTAATAATTTCTTTCTTTGTAAAAAGATTAATTATTCTGAATTGATAAATGCGTGTTATTGGGGAATTGCGTTGCAAACAAATAACCTTTCTTTATGTAATGAATTGCCTTTGAAATCTAAATCCTCTGGAATCTATAATAAAGATGTGTGTATTGCTGTAGCTTCTATTACTGACGGAGTAAGGATGGATGGTGAAAGGTGGGATGGAAGATTTGATGGCACATTTGGAATAATTTATGAAACTACAGATAAACAAGATGAAAAATTAAATGAATTTATTAAAGAGTTAACTGGTAATTAAGAGGAAAAAATAATTTTTATAAGAAATTTCCTTGAAGTTACAAAATGATATTATGTGCGGTCCGGTGCTAAAAAATCTTTTTAAGATTTTTGGCAACTTCAATAGACATTGCAATTGAAGTGTCCTAAAAATTTTTTTTGATAAAAAAATTTTGGGAACTTCAACTCCATTGGAGATTGAAGTAATCGAACCTTTCGGCTCAAGAAATAATGTTTGAATTTAACGACTTAGATTCTTCGGAATCTTTAATATTAAATCTTTGATTTAATATTATAAATGCGCGGTCCGGGTCCTAAAAATTTTTTTTGATAAAAAAATTTTGGGAACATTCAAAAGGCGTTACTTTTGAAGTAATCGAACCTTTTCGGCTCAAGAAATAATGTTTGAATTTAACGACTTTCGATTCTCGAAAGTGCATATAATTAAATTTTCAATTTAATTATATATGCGCGGTCCTAGCTCACAATCACGCACGAATTTTTTATTTTAATCTTTGAATTTTTATTTGAAAGAATGAAATTCTACCACGTAATTGTTCGGAATCGAAAGGACATCTTATAGCTTCTAGTCCGATGTCCAATTGGGCTAATAGCCCAATATGCGCGGTCCGGGAATCGAACCCGGCTCACCTCGTTTTTGCTTTTACCCTATAAAGGCAAAAGATTGAAAAGTAATCACTTTTCAAAATGGCAACGAGATATTCTACCGATAAACTAACCACGCCTTTCAAAAATAAGTGTAATTTATCCTTTAAAAAATTATGTTTCTTTTAAAAGAATAATTTTTTTAACGGTTTATACGCAAATATCACTGTTGCTCCTAAGAACCATCCCCAATGAATTTTATGAACTAAAATCATTAAAGCTGGCCAAACAGTGATTAAAAATAGGATAAAACTTGCTGATGTTAATTCAATAAGTTTTATATCAAAAACATCAAGTTTTTTCACATTTTTATTAAAATCTTTCATGTTATACCTCCTTTAATATGAAATTATTTTATTGGTTTCATATCTTTCCAAGCAAGTTCAAACATTTGTTCTAATGCCTGAGCAAAGAATTCTGTGTTAATCCAAACTCCAACGTCGTAATTAGGATGGAATTTTTCATCGTCTAAAAGCATGAACATTAATTGATTTGAATCGATAATTACAAATCGTGCTTTCATTTTTCCAATGTTTCTTATTTCTGCAACATCTTTCAAGTCTTTTGCAATTTGTAGATTATTATTATCAATTGGTGCGGCAATTCTTATTCTTACGCCTCTTTTTTTGCATTTTTCTAAACTTGGTGTTAATGCTTCAAGTTTTCTATTCATTCCTTCAGCTGTTGTAACGATTGTGATTGTTTTTTCTGCTTCTCTAACCATCATATCCAAATGATTGTATAAATTTTGTCTTCCTTTTAGACTTCCAGAAAGGTCTGAAGGTTCAACGAATTTTACACCTTGAGTAAATAATGAACTTAATTCTTCTAAAACTTCGTCGCCTCTTAATGTTTCTAATCTTTTTGTTCTTTCCTTAGCTTGAACCATTAGATTTCTTTTAACTCTTTCGACGACTTCTGCTGGTTTTAATGCTACGAATTTGATTGGCTTACCTAATTTCATCACAATGAAACCTTTTTTTTCTAAACTTTCTAAAATATCATATGTCCTTGATCTTGGCACGTCAGAAATACTGCTTAATTCTCCTGCAGTTGATGTTCCTCGTGAAAGTAATGCAGTCCATACTTTTACTTCATATAAGTTTAAATCAAAGATTTTTCGTAGCCTTCCTAAAAATTCTTCTTTAACTATCATTTTGTATATTTATATGACTTTAATTTTCTTTTTAAAGTTTGTTATAATAAAAGAGTAAATTTTATGGATTACCTATTAGTAGTTAAATAACTACAATCTCCCCTCTTTTATCTTTAATTTTAAAGTCGATTTTGTTTTTAAATCTTTCCTTGTCAGTTGTAACAACTGATAAATTTTTTGAATTTGTTCTATCCTGTATAAATTCTTTTTGGTCTTCGATAATCTTTGCAAATTCTTTATCTTTTGTTATAATTTTTAATTCGATTATATCCTGTTTATTAAGTCCTAAATCCTTTCTAAATGATTGGACTTGTCTGGAGATTTCTCGAGCATATCCTTCATTTTCAAGTTCAGGTGTCAAATTAAAATCTAATTCCACTTTGATTTTTTCAGTTGAATCTGTTAAAATTTTTAATCCTTTAACATTTAATTCTTGTTTAATTAATTCTTTTAATTCTTCTTCTCCGTCTAAAAATGCTTTTTTGTAAGAAATGGTTGCACTTGATAATGGCCACTTAAGTCCGACTTTATTTTGATCTCTTTGTTTTAAACCAACAGAAACTACTTCTCTAACCTCTGTCATTTTATTAATTAAGTTTGAATCAATTAATTTTTCATTATATTTTGGCCATTCTTCTAAATGAACTGATTTATTTTTATCTTTAAAATTATTTTTTGTAATTTCCTGCCAGATTTCTTCAGAGATGAATGGCGTGAATGGTGCAATAATTTTTGATAACATTAACAAAACATCATGTAATGTTTTTATTGCATCTGGGTCTTGTTCATTTAATCTATCCCGATTAAGCCTTAAGTACCATGTAGATAAATCATCCACAAATTCAACAATTGGTCTAGATGCCGAAGGCAAATTATATTCTCTCATTGCTTTATCTGTTTCTTTTAATAATTGATTTAATCTTGAAATTATCCATTTATCTAAAATATTTTTTGATTTTTTTTCCGGAATGTTTTCTATTTTTAATTCATTATAAAATTTGACGATGTTTGTTAAAATCATTATTAACTTTTTATAGGATTCAAGTACACCTTTTTCAGAAAAGTTTAGATTATCTGCAAGCATTACCGGAGACATTAATAAGTAATATCTTAAAGCATCTGCACCGTATTTATCCATTAGTTTTGCCGGGTCCGGATAGTTTTGCAATTTTTTTGACATTTTTTTTCCGTCTTCTGCTAAAACTATTCCGTTAACAATTACATTTTTGAAAGCTTCTTTGTCTTTTACTCCTATTGCTAAAACATGCAAATAGTAAAACCAGCATCTTGTTTGGTCTGCTCCTTCTGCAATAAATTGTGCCGGGAATTTTTGGTTGAATCTTTCTTTATTTTCGAATGGATAATGCAATTGAGCAAAAGGCATTGCACCTGATTCAAACCAGCAATCAAAAACATCCGGTATTCTTGTCATTTGTTTTTTACATTTTGGGCAAGGGAATTGGATTTTATCAACGGTGTCTTTATGAATGTCTGTTATTTTTTTCCCACTTAAATTTTCTAATTCTTTTACCGAGCCTATAACTTTTATTTCTCCGCAAGAACATTCCCAGATAGGAATTGCTGATGCCCAGAATCTTTGTCTGGAAATTGACCAATCTCTTGCTCCTTTAAGCCAGTTTCCCCATCTTCCTTCTTTAATATGATTTGGCGACCAGTTAATATTTTCTGCTGTTTTTAATAATCTTTTTTTTATTTTTGTTACATTAACAAACCAAGAGCTTGTTGCATAATTCAATAATGGTGTATCGCATCTCCAACAGTGAGGATATGAATGTTCATATTTCTCTTTTGAAAATAATAAATCTTTATTTGCAAGATATTTTATTATTTCAATATCTGTTTGCATATGGTCCTTAATTGGTTTAACATTCATTCCGGCAAAATCTTTTGCTTTTTCTTCGATAATTCCGTCTATTCCGACATGCTGAATAAATGGCAAATTTTCTGTTTTACCTAAATTCATATCATCTTCTCCGAAAGCTGGTGCAATATGAACTATTCCTGTTCCTTCATCTGTTGAAACAAAATCTGCCAAAACAATTTTCCAGCCATTTTCTTTATTTTCTATTGATTTATCGTGGATGTAATAATCAAATAATGGTTTGTATTTTTTGCCGACTAATTTTTTTCCTTTAAATTCTTCAATAATTTTGTATTCCTGTTCTTTAAAAATTTCTTTTAATTTATCTTTTGCTAAAATGAATTTGGTTATTTTTCCTGTTTCGTCTTTTCTTTCAATTTTTACATAGTCAATATTTTTTCCAACTGCTAACGCTACATTTCCAATTAATGTCCATGGTGTTGTTGTCCATGCTAAAACTGATGTGTTCTCGTCTTCAATTAATTTAAATTTTGCAATTGCACTTAAGTCTTTAATATCTTTATACCCTTCAGTAACTTCTGATTGTGAGAGTGTTGTTTGGCAACGCGGACAAATATGCATTGATCTATAACCTTTGTAGACTAAATCTTTATCGTAAATTTCTTTAAAGACCCACCAGACTGATTCCATAAACTCTAAGTCCATTGTTTTGTATGAATTTTGCATATCCACAAAACGACCTAATTGTCTTATTACTTTTTTCCAATCTTCTACATAACTTGTGACTTTACTTCTGCATAAATTGTTGAATCTGTCGATTCCTAATTTTTCAATGTCTTTTTTATTTTGGAAGTTTAATTCTTTTTCAACAATATTTTCAATGGGTAAACCATGGCAATCCCATCCCCATTTTCTTTCAACTTTGTATCCGTTCATTGCCCAAAATCGTGGTACAACATCTTTTATTATGCTTGCAACAATGTGTCCATAATGTGGTAACCCTGTTGCAAAAGGTGGTCCGTCGTAGAATGTGTATTCACCATTGGGTGCATCTTTTTCTACTTGTTTTTCAAATATTTTTGCATCATCCCAAAAGTCATTTACTTTGTTTTCTCTTTCCTGAATTTCCATTTAATTATGGAGGTTTAAAGACTTTTAAAGGTTTTTGAGAATCTTTCTTTTTTGATAAAAACTTTTAAAAATATAACCTTTATGTAATTTTATGGTAGTAACTAACTTATTCCCTTGTTCAATTTGGACAAAGGGTTATGAAAGTGATTTAGATAAAAAGTATGGGATAAAATTAAATGAAATTCAAAATGGTCAGGTAAAAGGATTAGAGCAGGTTTTAGAAGTTGCTAAAAAAGAATTTCCAATTTTTGTGAAAAATCCTTCATCTATTGAGTATGATTTGATATTTGATTATAAACAAATTCGGAAATTATTAAAAAAACATAAAAATGTGCCGGGATTTTGTTCAATGTTTGTTAAGGATAAAAATGAGTTATATGAGCATATAAAAAGAATTTATGAACTTTCATACTTGCATTATGTTTTAGGAAAATCTGAAAATATACAAAAAATCTTTAGCAAAGAAAATATACAAAAATTTCCTCACTTTTGTTGCGATAGTGCTTCTGTTCATATGAATTTGTCTTTAATGAATAAAGGTTATTCTAATTCGTCAGTTTTAGGTGATTCTCTAAATGGTTGTAATCATTATTATAATGGTTTACCTTTTGTTCTGGAAGAAACTAATGAAAAAGGTTTTATTATTGTTGATCCTACTTCTAATCAATTGTGGTGGAGGAATCCTAAAATTGATCCTCCGAAAAATTTAATTTTTCTTGCTAATGGTTGTCACTTTGATTATCATACTGATTGGTATAATGGATGGAATTTAATTCCTTATACTTATATGAATCTTAGGACTTTAAGAAAATTAAATGGTGATTGCGAAACTTTTGGAGAGATAAATAAGTATTATAAAAAAGTTTTTGAAAATCCTATTAGGTTAGATATTAAAGATTAAATTTCTTTTAACATTTCTTCTTCGATAAAATGTAATTTTGATGGAATTATTATGCAGTATGGTTTTTTTATCCCATTATATTCTTTTAATTCTTCAATTTCTTTATAGTGAATTTTTTGGGATTTTGTTCCTAGTGTTTGGCAAACTATTAATTTATTTAATTTAATATTATATTCTTTTGCGGAGATTTCCAGTTGTTCTAAAGCATTTTGAAAATCAAGGCCAATATCTATTAATATTAAACTATGTGCATTTATCGATATATTTTCTTCTACAATTTTCATAAAACTTGTTGGTTCGAAATTTTTTTTCCATGCAGGCATACTTGTGACTTTTCCAAATTTGTATTGTTGTAATCCTGTTTCTGCGACTGCATCAAAAATTGATCCTGCGTGAATAACTTTATATTTTACTTTTGTTTTTTTTGCTTCTTCGATTAATGATATATGTGTTGTTGCACTTAACGGGCTTCCGTAAATTAATAATGCGACGTCCATTTTTTTTGCTTCGTCAATTAATTCCAAATTTTCTACTTTTTCTCGGTTTGCTAAAAGTAATTTTTTTGTTTTTCCTTGAAATATTACTTCTTGCAGTTCTCCGATGGTGTAGGGAAAGTCAACGGTATAATTTTCTAAATAAACTCGTTTACATCTTTGCAAAATTTCAAATCCGAATCTTGATATTCCTTCTATGTTTAAACCTAAACCGATTAAATATAACATATAAAATTAAGAAAAATTTGGTTTATAACACTTTTGAATGAAGGTTTATTTATAATCTTTAAATATTCCCCATTTAATATCACAATAATGAAAATCTTGAGTTTCTTTTTGCATTTTTAGAATATCTGATTCAGGTAAAAATTCTAGCTCTGTTTCATAAAATGTTTCTATGTCATGTTCATCTTTAATTGTTTTATGTGAATACTTTATGGCTGCTCTTAAAAAAGGGTCAGCATTACAGATATGTGCTTTTTCTGAAATTAGACCTAATTTTTGATTATGCGGGCATTCATCTTTTGAAGGGCAAACAAAATATTTTTCAGGACTAAAAATTGTTGTCTGCAAATTTCCTTGTTTTATGTATCTACAATTATTATTCATAAAAATTTATTGAGAAGCCTATTTTTAAAATTATTCTTTTTTTAAGTTTTAAATTAAAATATTAAATAAATATCCAATAAAGATTATACCTAATCCTACCACTGAAAAATAAATTACTAATAATTTTGGTTTCAAAACTTTTCTTAAAATAATTATCTCCGGTAAAGATAGTGCGACAACTGACATCATAAAAGCTAAAGCTGTTCCCAAGGGCAGACCTTTTTCAATTAATGAACTTACGATTGGGATTATTCCTGCGGCATTTGAATAAAGAGGGATTCCAATTAAAATTGCAATCGGAACAGCAAACCAATTTCCTTTTCCTGCAATTTGGGTTAAAAGGTTTTCTGGGGCATATCCGTGAATAACTGCACCAATTCCAATACCAATTAGGACATAGGGAAACACTTTTTTAATTATTGATTTAACTTCTGATAAAGATTCTTTAATTCTTTCTTTTTGTAATTTCTTTTTTTCTTTTAATTCCTGTTTAATTTTAATCTTGTAAACATAATCTTCAACATATTTTTCTAATTTTAATTTTCCCAAGAGATAACCTACAAAAGTTGCAATTATCCAACCTGAAACTAAATATATTAAGGCTATTTTCCAACCAAAAAGGCCCCAAAGCATTGCAAGAGCTACTTCATTAATTAATGGTGCGGAAATTAAATAAGAAAATGTTACCCCTAATGGGACTCCTGATTCAACAAATCCAATAAATAACGGGACAGCAGAGCAGGAACAAAAAGGGGTGACTATTCCAATACTTGAAGCAGTCATGTTTCCAAAAAATTCAAATTTTTTAGAGAGGATTTTTTTAACTTTTTCAGGTGCTAAATAAGTTCTAATGTATGAAACAATGAAAATTATTACAAAAAGTAGGATTAAGATTTTTATTGAATCATAAATAAAAAAATTTATTGCTTCTCCAAAAAGTGTTTTTGAAGATAGATTAAAAACTGAATAAACTAACCAATTTACAAATAATTCTAACGGATAAAATAGTCCCATTTTATTTTAATAATTTTTTTATTTCGTTTGAGGATAAAACCTTTCCATAAGAAACCACTTTTTCATCAATAACTAAAGCGGGGATAGACATGATTCCATATTCCATTATTTTTGTGATATCTGTGACTTTTTCTATTTCTGCCTTTATTTTTAATTCTTCAACTGCATCTTTAGTATTTTTTTCTAAAACTTTGCAATTTGGACAGCCTGTTCCTAAAATTTTTATTTTCATTTTTTGCTTTTTATTCCAATTATTGAAATTATTGATATTGCAAAATACATAATAAATCCATAAACACAAGATGGGATTGTAAAAATAGTTGTGCTACAAGTTCCTAATAAACAAACCTCTTGAAAAATTTCAGTATAGCTAAGATAACCAGAGAATAAAACTCCTGCAAGTGAAATCCAAAAAAGTGTTTTTAATGCTGTTTGTTTTTTCATAACATATTGATATTCATCAATATTTATAAACTTTTTGATTAAATCCAAATTTTCCAAGTGTAATAAACTCCGACTATTAAGAAAATTATCGCAATAACATATCTCATATATCTTTCAAAAATTTGAATTTTATTCATTATTTTTCCAAGTTTTGAAACACTAAATGTTAAAATAAATGAAAAAATAATCACTGGTAGTCCTGTTGCTAATGCAAATATTGAGGGAATTAAAATTCCGTCGGAAAAACTTAAGGCTAATGGGATTAACATTCCAAAAAATAAAACTGCACTAAATGGGCAAAAAGCCAAGGCGAATAAAACTCCAAGTAAAAAACTTCCTAAATAACCTTTTTCTGAAAGTTTTTCTTTTATTTTATTTACCTTATTTTCTGATTTTAAAGAAGGTAATTTTATTATATTTAACATTACTAACCCGATTGAAATTAGCAATGGTCCTAAAATTTTTTCGCCATATTTTTGTAAAAATAAAGATATTGTTTGAACATTTAATCCGACATAAACAATTAAAGAAGCCAATAAAACATAAGTAAACATTCTTCCGAGAGTATAAACAAAACCGGTAATTAATGTTTTTTTGCCATTGTCTATTTTTTTAGAAATATATGCAATGGCTGTTATGTTTGTTGCAAGAGGGCAAGGACTTAAAGCAGTCATGAGTCCGATAAAAAAAGCAGCAATTAATGGAAAGCTATTCATTGACATCGCTTCCATAAAAGACATTAAAGCCATTTTTTATTCTCCAGAAAGTTTACTTTCAATCACGCCCTTCAAATAATTAAAATAATCCTGTTTATTTTTTATTTTATACCAAACATTAATATTTTCTTCTTTAGTAAAACTTCCGTCGGTGTAATAAGTTCCAATCCACAAAGAAGAGCCAGTAACTTCGTATTTTTTAACTAATTCACTGTTTTCAGACAAATCTCCATTAATATGTTTAAAAACAATTTTTCCGAATTTTAATTCATTTGAAAAATAAGTGTTGATTGTTTCTTCTGCTAAATTTCCAACAGCAATACAAGAAGAGCATTGATTAGTTCCATGAAAATGAATTATTTCTAGTTTTTCAATATCTCCTGAAATTTCTGTTCCTGAAGCTGTAACATTTCCGGTAAAATATTTTGGGATTGTAAAAATTAACAAGGCTAAAATTAATATTCCAACTCCTGCGTAAATGTATCTTTTATTCATTTTGTAATTTCAAGCTTTAGACTTTCTAAGGGAAGTTCTCTATATTGTCTTTTTGAAATATCTTTGTCTTCTCCCAATATTTTAACTTGAAGTCCCGCATTTTTTATTTTATTAAGATAATTTTCTTTTTGCAATGCTCCAGAAACACACGCAGTTAATAATCCTTTATCCTCTTTTTGTTCATTTGTAAGTTCTCCTGTTAAAACAATATCTGAAACAAACATTTTACCACCTTTTTTTAATACCCTATAACTTTCAGAGAAAACTTTTTCTTTATCTGGAGCAAGATTAATAACACAGTTGCTTATTATTACATCAATAGAGTTATCCGATATTGGAAGCTCTTCAATATCGCCTAATTTGAATTCTACATTTTTATAATTATATTTTGTAGCGTTTGCTCTCGCCTTTTTTATCATTTCTTCAGTCATATCTACACCTATGACTTTTCCATTATCTCCAACTTTCTTAGAAGCTAAAAATGCATCAAATCCAGCACCACTGCCTAAGTCTAAAACAACATCTCCTTCTTTGATTATTCCAAGTGCAGTAGGATTACCACATCCAAGACCAAGATTAGCCTCAGGAACATTATTTATTTCTTCGTTAGAGTAGCCTATATCTTTGGAAATCTCCTGATTAGATAAGCCACACCCACAGTTGCATGAGCATCCCGAATTAGCTATTTTTGTATAGCCTTCCTTAACAATAGATTTTATTTGATTATCTTCCATTATAACAAATTGATATTTATCAATGTTTAAAAAGTTTGTGCTAACAGCAACAAGACTTTTTCATCAATTTGCCTTTAGAAAATCCTAACGCTTTGAAAATATCACAAACTTTTTTGTCAGTTATAAAGTAATAAACCTTCTTTCCTTCTTTTCTCGAATCTAAGATTCCTGCTTTTCTTAATACATCTAATTGTATCGATGTTGTTGATTGAGTTCTCTTAACATGAGGAAAAATTTCACAAACACATTTTTCTCCGTCCAATAAAAATTCAACAATTTTTAATCTTGTTTCATCACCAAGTGCTTTTAAAATTTGGAGTTCTTTTTTCATAATATATTGAAGAATATCAATTTTTATAAAACCTTCTAAAATTATTCTTTTTTTAATCTTTCTTTAAGTTCCTGCAAATTTTTTTCTTTTTGTTTCCCATAAAGTTTATTTGCTGAATTAGTAAAATATTTATGTGATTTTAACAAATTAATTTGATTTTGATAAAATTCTTTAAGTGGTAATATTTTTCCTTGTTTTTCTAATTCAAATCTTAATAAATTTGATTTAATAAAAAAGTTTTTTTTACCTAAATTATCTAAGTCCGCATCACATATAATCTTGCTTAAATTATCTTTAGGTATTTGTGGCATTTTTGTTGCCATTATAATTTGAGAAATTGTTTTGATTTCTTCAGAATTATAATTAAATTCCGGTAAAATTTGTTTTGCAATTTTTACTGCAATTATTTCATTATTTTCATATTTTTCTAAATATCCAATGTCGTGTAATATACACGCTGTTTTTAATAAATATTTTTCATCTTTAGAAATCTTCTCAAGTTTTGCTAATTTGATTGCACTTTTTAGCACTTCTTTTGTGTGTTGAATATTATGATAAAGCAAATCTTTTGATAATTCTTTTTTTAATCTTTGAAATATTTTTCTTTTTAATTTAAAATAATTAATAAATTTCATTTTTTGTTTAAACTCATGCTTGTTACTATTGCTATAAATAAAAAACTGAATAGCAACAAGTCATTTTTTAAAATTAAACTTATTATAGAACTTACTAACGAGATTAGAATTATTATCTTGAACCATTTTTGTCCGGATTTTAATTCTTCTGATGTTATTTTTGATAAGTATATTCCAATTGGAAATCCTAAAATTAAAACAAATATTCCGATTAATAATCTAATTATCTCTTGCATTTAATATAAAAAGTAATTGGCTTTATAATTTTTTAGTATTACGGTTCTGTCCAGAATTAAGTTTTTTTGATTTTAGGATTCCTACTCAAGCCCACACTTGCTTTTTTCAATTTTACCTTTGGGATTAATGCAAGTGTGATGCGACTCTTCTGGTTTTTTTGAAAAATTATTTTTAAGATTTAACTATTCCCCTGAATTTTTTTGTTTGAATCTTTATCCCCACATCCCCCTCATTATTGCAAAGCAATAATTCGCCTTTAAGTTGTTAAATCTTAATTATTAAAAATAATTTTTAATTTCCTCAAAATACTGAAAGGGGCATTTCTTAACTCAAGCCCACACTTACGAATTTTAAAGTTTACTTTCAGAATTTAATGCAAGTGTAAACTTTCTACTCAAGCCCACACTTGCGATTTTTCAATTTTACCTTTGGGATTAATGCAAGTGTAAACTTTCGCTTCTAGTTCAAGCTAAAGCTTGAAGACCCTACTCAATCATTGAAAAGTTGTTATTAATAAATTTATTTACTTACTGTTCAATAATTTCGCCCTTAATGAATATCTGACTTGCCAAAAGTTAGCTAAAATCAAAAACTCTGGACAGAGCCTAGGATTACATAATTTTAAATAATTAGACTCCAGATATTTTTATGACAGATATTTTAACTTCAGGAAGGTCATTTGATAGATATTGTGAATTATTAAAATTAACAAAAAATGATTTGAAAAAAGTAAAATTAGTTCTTGATGTTGGTGCCGGATTTTCTGGTTTTACAGGAAGTTTATTGGAAAATGGTAAAAATGCTTATGCTGTTGATTCTGGTTATTATGATTTGAATAATTTTATTAAAAAATACTTTGATCAAAAAATTTCTGAATCGAGTGAAAAATTTCATAAGAAATTTGTTCAAGATAAAGAGAAGTATCAAAGATATTTAGAGATGCAAAAGAGTAATCAAGAAGAGAAGGAGAGAAAGGTTAATGAATTATTAATGGCTTGCGATAAATTTAAATCGCATTTTATTTCTGCTTCTTGTTTTGCGTTGCCTTTTAATGATAAATCGTTTGATTTAGCAGTTTCTATTGAATCTCTTGGAAATCTTAATTATTTTAGTTATGAAGAGTTTGTATGTGGTTTAATTGAAATGAAGCGTGTTGCAAAAGAGGTTAGAATTTATTCTGCGATTTTAAATAAAAGAGTTTTAGATAATTTTAAAGAAAATTTAAACTTAGAGAGAAAGTTATTAATTTTTTAAATAATCTTTAAATATATAGCATTTCTAATCTCTTTTATGGTGTATAAAAAATTTTTGGTTGTTGCAAGTAAACAGGATGAAGCTGGAATTAATATTACTACTTCTTTATCGCAGTTTCAGGAAAATCCTTTGTTAAATACTTTAAAAGATAAGCCTAGTTTTGATTTTTATTTGATTGAAAATGAAATTGTTGAAACAAAAAATTTAGATTTAGAGAAAATTAATAAGTATGATTTTATTATTTTTGCTTCAAGGCATAAATCTGAAAAAAATGAAAAATCTATTTGCATTCATGCTCCGGGCAATTTTAGGGAAACTAGGCTTGGTGGTGAAGATGGCAAGTTAAGCATGACTTCTGCATTATTTATGAAGCAAACTTTTGGGAAATTGAACAAGATTGCAAATGAAAATAATTTAAAGAATTATAAGGTTACAATGGAAGTCACTCATCATGGTCCTTTAATTAATAAACCTTGTATGTTTATTGAGATTGGTTCAACTATTTTAGAATGGAAAGATAAAAAGGTTGCGTTTGTGATTGCTCGAACTCTTTCTGAAATTATTGAAGGGTTTAAAGAAAATCCGTATAATGAGGTTGCGATTGGTATTGGCGGGGGGCATTATTGTCCTATTTTTAATAAATTGCAATTAAATTCTAATATTGCCTTTTCTCATATTATCCCTAAATATGCTTTACCTTTGACTAAAGAAATGATTATGCAGGCAATTAGCAATACTGATGAAGAGGTTGATTTTGTAGTTTTAGATTTTAATGGTTTAGGGAATAAAGAAATAAGGGATGAGGTGATTAAAATTTTAGAAGATAATTATATTGCCTGGAAAAAAGCACATGAAATTACCAGATAAATATAATTAATCTTTTATAGTGATTTTTTTTAAATGCTGAATGAAGAAAAAAATTTACATCTTTTTGATGATTGCTTTTTTATTAGTTTTATTTTATGTTGAATTTTTGTTTTATGAAAATTATATTACTCAAACAATTAAGATTGCAAATTGGAATCTGAATGTTTTTGGTGAATCTAAGGCTGGTAATAATGATTTAATGACTTTATATAAAGAAAAGATTAGTAATTATGATATTATTTTTGTTCAGGAAATAAGAGATATTTCCGGTCTTGCATTTTATGAGTTATGTTCTTCTTTAGAAAACTATTCTTGTATTAATTCCAGTCGGGCTGGCAGAACGAATTATAAAGAACAGTATGGTGTGATTTTTAGAGATGATATTAATTTAGTTTCATTTAAAGATTATAATCCTGATTTTTTGAATCGCTGGGAGCGTCCTCCTGTGAGGTTAGATTTTAAGATAAATGATTCAGAGTTAATTATTTATAATATTCATGTTAAACCTGATGATGTTTCAAAAGAATTGGGTTATTTAGAAGATATTGTTGAAGATTCCGGTAATGTGATTATTTTGGGAGATTTTAATGCTGATTGCTCTTATTATAATGAAAAAAATAAAAATGTATTTAATTCTATGTCTTGGGTTATCAAGGATTATCAAGATACTGCTGTTTCTAAATCTCGGTGTGCATATGATAGAATTGTTCTAAATGATAATTCTTATAAGTTTTATAAAAAGTCCGGGGTTGATTATACTCAAATTACTGAGAATGTTTCTGATCATTATATTGTTTGGGTTGAGATGAAAATATAAAAAATCTTTGGAGAGCATTGATTATCTTGTGATTATCACCCCTCTCCAAAACAAACTAAAAGTTTGTTGCTCAATTCAGGTTGAATAATTTAACCGAAGTTAGATTCTAATCAAATTAAATTGAGTATTATTATAAGATTTTTATTATTTCTATATCTTGTTGCGAATATGTTTGTCTTGAATCTTATTTTTTTCATAAATTTCTAATTGAATTTTTCTTACTGCATCTAAAACTCTTTTATCCGGTGAAAGAACATAAAGGTGATCTTCTTTAAATCTTAATGCACGATAAAGTCGTTGTAAAAATTCTCTTCTTGCTTTATCTTTATAAAAATCCCAATAATATTGCGGGTGGGTTTTTTGAAGTATTTTCCAAAAAATATCCTGAGTATTTGGGTTTGGATATTTTGTAAAAATAATTGAATTGCAAATTTCTCCGGGGAAATCTATCCCTCTAGAGCATTTTGTGGTGAATAATATTTTATTTTTTCCTTCTTTAAAATCTGAAATTTGTTTTCCTGTTTTATCATCTTTTTGGTTTTGTATTAAATCATTAAAACAAATTATGTTGTTTAAAGAATATACCTCTTTTTCATTTTCCGAGGGTAAATCTTTAAATGCATTTACCTGAATTAATGTTGGCTCTTTAGCTTTTTTAATACATTCTGATAGTGCGTAGAAATAATCTGTTTTTGTTTGTTTATTATCTTTAAAATTTGAATAATTACAATCAAATTCTTTTCCTGTCATCATTATTTCAATATTCCCCTGATTTAATCCTTCTGCTTCAACTATTTTAAAATCTTTTAATCCAAAAACTTTTTTTAAAATTTCTTCTGAATGCAATGTTCCTGACATAAATACTACTGCTTTATTTTTATCTACAAATTCTTTCATTTTTTTTGAAAGATTTGTGCTGACTAATTCAATTAATAAATCGTCTTTTTCCTTTTTATAAATTAAATATGCATCGTCAATATTACTTTCAAAATTTTTAATTATATTTAATACGTTATTGGTATAATTTAATTCATTTAGTTCAATCTCTCTGGATAAATCTTTACTGGATAAGATATTTTTAAAGATTTTTTCTAATTGTGTTTCACTTAATTTTAATGTTTCTTGATTATTTATTCCTTCAATTTTTTTATTTCTTATTTCTTCTTTAAGAATTTCAAGGATCTTATTTCTTGCAATTTTTGATGAAATGTTTTCAAGATTTATTTCTTCTAATGCAGTAGCTAAATTGTTTAAATTAATTTCGCTTTGATTTGATAAACTGTCTAAAAATTCATCTGCTTCGTCGACAATTTCTATGTCTGTTAATGGTTTTCTCCCGATTGATAGTTCTGATTTATATTTTACTGAATTAAAGACTATTACATCTGCTTTTATATACGCTAAATATTGGTCATAATAAGAGCATCCTAATTTTCTATGATAAAATATAAATTCTTTTGAATCAACTCCTAGATATTTATTTTTTTCTGCTCCTTGTATTTTAAAATCAAATTTGCTTGGGAGTATTGGACTCCAATAAGGATTTGAAGCAGCGATAGTAAATCTTTTAATCTCTTTTATATCCGGGATTATATTATTTTCTGTTAATGGGCTTTTAGTATAATATTCTTGTAATTTTGTAATATTTTTTTCTGTAATTTTAATATTTTCCGGTAAATATGAATATGAGCAGGAAAATCCCGGATTGATTATTGAATCGTGATTATCTCTTCCTGTTATTATTGCAATTTTCATTTTTTTTCCATCTGGTTTTATGACATACTTTTTTCCGGAGTAGTCGTCTTCATATTGTTTTTGTAAACTTTTTAGTGGGACAATTATTGAAGCTTTTCCTAAAATTCTTGCAATATTTAGTGCTATTGCTGATTTTCCGCTTCCACATGCTCCTTTAAGAAAAATTATTTTATTTCCTTGACGAATTAAATCTACTACTTCTTTTACTATATCTTCTTGTGTTTTTCCATTGCTAAATTTTAGCGGGCTTATTGGGTTTCCTTCAATATTAAAATCCCAAAAACCTTTGCTTATATTAAATGTTTCTTCTCCTTGGTTTAAAAAGTGGAGTGAGTCTGTTTTTTTTAAATCTCTTGAAGAAGATTCAAAATCATGGTTATCCTCTTCATCTTTTAAGAAGTCAAAATTATCTTCTTTATTAATATTATAATTTGGTTTATAGTGAATTTCATAATCTTTAGAATATTCTTTTTCTTTTCTTACCTTTTTATGGTTTTCATCTCTTTTTTTTTCTTCATTGACACTTCTTTCTCCGACACTACTTAATCGTCCAGAAGAATCAAATTTTAATAAGCTCATTAAGTTATTTTATTAATTGAGTTTAAAAGAATTCCTAATAAAATGGACTATATTTTTAAAAAAAGTTAGGAGAGCATTGATTTTCTTGTGATCTTCACCTCTCTCCAAACAAACCGAAGTTTGCTGCTCCATTAAGGTTGGATAATCTAACCGAAGTTGGATGACTCAAATTAAATAGAGTATTATTATAAGATTTTTAATCTTTCTATATCTTGTTGCGAATATATTTGTGTTTATATTTTTGAAAATGTTTTTCTATTTATAATTATAGTCTTTGATAAAATAAATATGAAAACTGAAAAGGCAATTTTTGCGGCAGGATGCTTTTGGCATGTTCAATATAATTTTGATTTAATTAAAGGTGTAATTAAAACCACTGTTGGCTATATTGATGGGGATGAAAAAAAATATCCAAATCCAAATTATGAGATGATTCATAAGGATAAAACCGGTTATGTCGAAGCTGTAGAAGTTATTTTTAATCCAAAGATTGTTTCTTATGAAAAACTTCTTGAGAACTTTTGGAATATGCATAATCCGACTTTTCAAAATCGGCAAGGTTTTGATTTTGGTTCTCAATATCAAGCCGGAATTTTTTATTTAAATGAAAATCAAAAAAAATTAGCTGAAAAATCTAAGAAAGAAATAGAAAAAAGACTTTTTCCTAAAAAAATTTATACTGTAATAAAAAAAGCCGGAACTTTTTTTGTTGCAGAGGGATATCATCAAAAATATTTTGAGAAGACAGGTGCTAATGCTTGTTCTGTAAAATGAAAAAAATTATTAAAACTGATGCTGAATGGAAGAAAATTCTTACTTCTGAACAATATAATATTTTAAGAAAAAAAGGAACAGAAATTCCAAACTCTTGTGGTTTATTAAATAATAAAGAAGAGGGTATTTATTCTTGTGTTGCCTGCAAAAATAAATTATTTAAGTCCTCTAAAAAGTTTGATTCTGGTACTGGTTGGCCTAGTTTTTTTGAGCCTTATTCTGATGAAGCTTTAGAATATAGAGATGATAATTCTTTTTTTCAAAAAAGAACTGAGATTTTATGTGCTAAATGTGGCGGTCATTTGGGTCATGTTTTTAATGCTGTTAATACTCCTATGGGTAAAAGATATTGTGTAAATGGTATTGTTTTTAAATTTAATAAATCAAATTATTTCTTGTTTGATTAATAAATTAATTTTTTTAGGATTTTGTCTTGCAAAATCTTCAATTTTTGTGGCACTATAATGTGCATTTTTGTAACCGATTCCTTTTTCCATTAAATTTCTTTCATGTATTTCATGGAGTATTATGAATTTCCTTTCTTTTTCTGGAATATCATTATCTATCCAAATTTCTTTTTTTGGAATAAAATTATAAACTTTATCATGTCCTCCTCCAGCATAATAAACACCAAATAAATCTCTAACAATTTCACCATTGATGAGCCAAATACAAATTCCATTTTTTAATTCTTGTAATAATTTTATATGTGTTTTTTTAATTAATTCTTCTTTTTGTGGATTTTCTTTCTCGATTTTTTTTGCAATTAAAGATTTTTTTCTTTCTTTTTTTTCAGTTTTTGCGGCAATGATATATGCTTTTTCATAAGGAACCCCTGAAGCCATGAGTTTATTTTCTATAAGTAAATGATCGACATAATAATTTTCTTCTCCTTCATATGCTTCTTTTGCAATCCAGAATTCATTTTTTGGGATGAATTTGTAAAGATAGTGCTGTCCCATGTTTACAAAATCTTCGCAAATATTCCTTCGAATATATTCCCCATCAACAATCCATATTTTAAATTTGGAAACTTTTCCATCTTGTTTTATATATGGTTTTTCTCCTTTTTTTATCTTGAATTTTCCTTTTTCAAAGTTTTTGTTTAAAAATGGATATTTAGCCTCTTTCATGTTTAAGTTATATCTTTTTACTTTATATTATTTGTTTTTTTGAAAAACTTAGTTAAAAATCTAATTTAATCATTATTCTCTAGTGTAAGTAAGTTTAAATACACGAGTTACAATAATATTCTTATGGGAGCAAATTGTTCTAAATGTCATGGTACTGGGATGGTACAAGATGAAAAAGGAATTCATACTTGTTGGGACTGTCTTATGAATGGAGATTTAGATGCTCATTCTAAAAAACTTCCAGATTTAAGCTTAAGAAAAATAGCTAGAAAATAGTAGTTTTATTTTTTAAATAATCTTTAATTAATTATTAAATTTCCTGAATATCAAAATCGTTTTTTGGATTTTTTATATTTAATAAAAATTGATAGTATGTTTTTATTGCATCATTTATTTTTAATATCCCAACTAATTTACCTTCTGCGATTAAAGGGATTTGATTAAATCTTTTTTCTTTGAATATTTTAAATGCTTCATTTAAGGATTCGCCAGGATGCATAGAGATTATTCTTGGTGACATGATTGTTTGTGCGAATGTTTTTTCCAGATCAATATTTTTTGGTATTTGATTTATTAAGTCTTTGAGAGTAACTATTCCTTTTATTGATCCTTCTTCTAAAATTATTGAGTAGTTACTATTATTTTTTAAAAATAATTCTTTTAGGTTTAAGAGATTTGTTTTTGGCGGGTTTATTATTACTGTTGTATCCATGCAATCTCTTAGAATTGGTGGATTTTCGATAATAAATTTTGTGTTTGTAAATAGTTCTATTATATCAAAATAGTCAAGTATTTTTATTAGTTCTTTATTTTTTTTAAAAATAACTATTGTGTCTGAATTATTTTTTATTGCTTCTTCAAGTATTTTATTTAATGGATCTTTTAATGAGCAACTTATAAAATTGGTTTCCATAATCTCTTTTGCTTTGATTTTTTCATAATCTTTGTTTTTTTCTATCTTTGTTGCAATTTTGTTCTTTCTTATTATTCCTATTAATTCATTGTTTTTGATTACTGGAAGAACTTCACGGCTATTTATGATTAATTCTTCAACTACATCCAGAATAGAATCTTCTTCATGTATCTTTGAATCTGTTTGGCTGGCGATTTTATCTATTTTTATCAACCTTAATTCTTCAATAGATCTTTTTAAAAATTCTTTTGATTTGTCAGTCATTATTTATAAAATGATTTAGATATTTTAAATATGATGTCCTTTGAATTTTTTTAGAAATAATCGTCTCTACCCGGGTTTGGTCATTTGCCATTTTCTTGGGAATGCCCATATGGGATTCGAATTTTTGGCTATGCCCACGGGATTTGCCCATCAGACAAACTCGGATACTTCAAGTATTTTCTTGTTTTTCCTCTGTTAATTAACATAAATCGTCGGAGTTTATTTAGTTTTCTATCTCGAGTAGCCTTTTATTTAATAAAAATGTAATCAGGGTTTATTCTAATTTACTAACTTTTTTTACAGAAATTGAATGTTTAATAGAATAACAAGTTCCACCGCCTTGCATTTCGTCGCTGTCATGCTTTTCTTCGTAACTAAAAATATATGTTCCAAATCTAGTATCAATTGAAACAGGACTCGTACTTTTGATTCTATCAACGACACTTTTTGTTAATCCGGGTTCTTGAGGTGTTGGGTCTGTTCTATTAACTCCTCCAAGATAAATTTCAGATAAGAATTTTCCCTGATCAGCCGAGGGTACCAATTTAAATTTAACTGGTTTTCCAGTTTTTGGATCATATCTTACAGGAGTTTCTTCTTCAAAATTAACATAGTTCTCAAATAAATCCACAATTCCTTCTAATGCTCTTTTTATATTAGTTTCTTTTCTGATTTCATCAATTTTTTCTTGAGTTTTTATTGGTCGTTTATATTTTTCACTCATGCTATTCAAATAGAAATAGGGATTTATAAAACTTTCTAATGTAGTAATTTTGTAGTGGTGCTATTTTTCTTAGGCAGCAACCCCGTGTTCGAATTTTGGAAGAAAAACATATTGCTAAAGCAATATGTTATACGCCCCGGCCGACTAAAGAATTAACTATTCTTTGGGACATTCAAAAGATGTTACTTTTGAAGTGTGCTAAAAAATTTTTCAAATTTTTGGCAACACAAAATCTACTTCGCCTTCGCTTCAGGTTAGATTGAAGATTTTGTTGTATTCGAACTCTGGAGAAATATCTTTTGAATTTAACGTATTCGAATTCTCGCGGAGAATTAATGTTATCTAAAGATAACATGAAATCGCCCCGGCCTAACTCGCAATCACGCACGAAATTTTTTAAAATTAATTCTTGAATTTATCTCTGTAAAATCTAAATTTCTACCACGTAATTGCTCGGATTCGAAAATTAAATTATCCTTGAATTACGCCAACCTCGGTTAAAAACTATATCTTTTATAATTTGAATTTAGATATAGTTTATACGCCCCGGCCGAGATTCGAACTCGGGTTACCGCCTATCTCCAAGAGAAGTTTGCATTAAGATGCATAGACTTCCTCTTTCATCAAGATTCGATCACCTCTCTTATTATCTATAACGTTGAGAGGGCGGCGTTCTTGGCCTCTGAACTATCGGGGCTGATAATAAATAGTGTGTTAAATTCTTTATAAATTTTTATAGTATAAAGAATTTAATTTAATAACGCCGAACTCTATGAAAGATTATTTTTATACCATGATTCTTCTTGCTGGCAAACTTTTTTAGCAATTAAACTTGCAAGAATTCCACATAATTCAATGTCTCTATTCTCCAAATAAGCATGTAAAAAACCTGCTGCATAAGAATCCCCTGCACCATTATCATTTACTAATTTGTCTGCTTTATAACATGGAATTATTGCTTTATTTTTATTTTGATAAATCTCTGATCCTTTTGTTCCTTTTTTATAAGCACAAATTTTATCTTTAAACATCCAATCTTGTAATCCCCCGAATGCTATTTCTGATTCTTCATCACTAATAAATAAAATATTGGATAATTTTATCATTTCTTTAAATTCAGGTAAATTTTTTTTAGCAATATTACCATTTGCAATATCAAATGCTATCTTAGTTCCTTTTTGTTTTAATAATTGTATAAAATCTATAAACTTAGAAGGATTAGAACTAAATTCATATCCAGAGGTAAAAACCAAATCAAAGTTTTCATTTTTAGAGAGATATGTATCTAAATCTTTAAAATTATCAGCAATACTTGCATTACTATAAAAGCTTCTTTTTTTATTTGGGGTTATAAATACATAACATTCTCCGCTTTTCTCCCCGGAATAAATATGGAACAATGGATTAATACTTTCTTTCTCTAAAACATTAATATAATTTTTTCCTAATTCATCCTCTCCAATATTTCCAATCAAATTGCAATCATATCCTAAATTATTTAAACCCCTTATAACGTTGGTTGGGGCACCACCTAAATATTTTTTTACACTTTCTTTTTTTAATAATTCCTCTAAACCTTTTTTATTTGTGCATATGCTAAAAGGTTTCCATCCTCCACATGTTAGATCAATAGAGCTTAATTCTTCATCACTTACAGGGATAATTTGGTCTGTTAAAGCATGGGTAATTCCTAAAATTTTTTTAGTCATTGTTTTTTAATAAAATTGGGATTTATATTAATTATTGATTTTAAAGATATAATATTAGATTGTTGATGTTTCAGAAATATTTGGTGGAAAAATAAGATATAGCTTCACCAGCTCTTGAACTTAAAGTTAGATAACTTTTATTCTGATTTCATTTTTATTTTAATTATCCTTTTCTCCCAAGTCTTCACTTATTTCTTTTAATTGTTCCAAAGCAGATTGTAAATCTTCAACAAGTTCATTTGCAATTATATCTGGCGAAGGTAATTTATCCAAATCATCAAGGGACTCATCTTTAATCCAGAATATATCAAGATTAGTTTTATCTCTCTTCAAAATATCTTCATAAGAAAAATTCTTGAACCTTTCAGTTTCTTTTCTTTGGTGCCTATTATCTGGATTGTAGCATTTAATAAAATCTTGTAAGTCTTTTTCTGCCATAGAATTTTCTTTTAAAGTAAAATGTTTATTTGTTCTTAAATCATAAATCCAAATTTTTGAAGTTGCGGCTTCTTTTTGTGCAGCTTTTTTATCAAAGAATAAAACATTAGCTTTAACTCCTTGTGCATAAAATAAACCAGTTGGAAGTCTTAAAATTGTGTGCAGATCACAAGTCTCCATTAATTTTTTTCTGATTGTTTCTCCGGCTCCACCTTCAAATAAAACGTTGTCTGGCAAAACAACTGCGGCTCTTCCATTTATTTTCAATATGCTTCTTACGTGTTGTAAGAAATTAAGTTGCTTATTTCCAGTCTTAGCCCAGAAGTCATCTCTTATAACTGTTAAACTTTGTTTTGCAGTATCTCCCTCTTCTGTTACGATTGTTTCAGAAGAAGCCTTTCCAAATGGCGGATTTGTCAAGACCATTTCGTAAATTGCTCCAGGATTTTTCTTTAATGAATCATCTGGACTTATCGGTGTTTCTTCTCCATTTATTCCGTGCAAATATAAATTCATAACGCACAATCTTGCAGCCATTGGAACAATTTCATTTCCAGAGAAGGTTTTATGTTTTAGTTCTTCTTTTTGGTCTCTATCAAGTTTATATTTTTTGATAATATGATTATAAGCTGAAAGTAAGAATCCCCCTGTTCCACAAGCAGGGTCGTGTATTTTCATTCCGGGTTGAGGTTTCATAACTTCAACAATTGCATTAATCAAAGGTCTTGGAGTAAAGTATTGCCCAGCTCCACCCTTGACGTCTGCTGCGTTCTTTTCAAGTAAACCTTCATAAGCATCCCCTTTAACATCTGCTTCAAGACTCAACCAGTTTTCTTTATTGATAAGTTCAACAATTAATCTTCTTAGTTTTGCGGGGTCTTGAATCTTATTTTGTGCTTTTCTGAATATAACTCCAATTATTCCTTCTTCTTTTCCAAGCTCTTGCAATGTTTCAATATAATGTGCTTCAAGTTCTGCTCCCTCTTTATCCAGAAGTGATTGCCAGTTGTATTTTTTTGGAATATCTGATTTATGATTATAAGGTTCTTTTGTCCTTTCGTCATCCATTTTTAAGAAAAGAAGATAAGTCAATTGCTCAACATAATCTCCATAGGACAAGCCATCATCTCTCAATATGTTGCAATAATTCCATAGCTTGTTTACGAGTTGGTTTGATTGTGTCATTCTAATAAAATCTCCCTCATTAATCTAACAAATTCTTTTGCTCTTTCTAAAGAAGTTTTTGCTTTTGTTTCTTTAATCATTTCTGTTGTTTCATACTGAAAACTTGCTCGTTTCGCTTTTTCTCTTTCAAAATTATCCAAATGATTATCTACTATGATTAGTGCTTTCATCTTTTCTTCAGAATAATTTTCAAGAAGATAATTTTTTATTTTATGTCTTCCCTGAACAATTAAAGATTCATTAACAACTTGGTGGACAATTTCGCTTCCGGCTTTATAGCCTAATTTATAAAGATATGCACAAGTGATATAAAACATTGAATAATAACTTGTTACAACGACCCATAAAGAAGAGGTATTATCTTTAAATAATTTTTCCGCAACACTCAAACTTTCAATTGAATTTCGTAAATATGTTGTATAAATCTGTTTATCAAAATTAATTTTCTTTATTTTTCCCTCATCCAAATAATTTTTGAAATTATTTTCAGCCTGCTTTATTCTTGCTTCATCCATTTTGAAATTAAATTGTAATAATTCTCTGTTCCATAAAGAATTATATTGTTTTTAATGATTTCGTGCCCGACATTATTTTGTCTTTTTTCAAGCATTGAGATAAACTCTTTTGTAGTAAATTCTTGAATTTCTAAATTCAATGAAAGGAGATTCAATTTATTCCAAAATTCTTTTTTCTTTTCTTCATTATCGCAAATAATACATAGGTCAATGTCCGAAGTTTTTGTTTCCTTGTTTTTTGCATAAGAGCCAAATACTAAAACAATCATAAAAGGATAATTCAACTCATCAAGGTCGTTTTTAATTAGTTTTAATGTCGGATGTTTTTCTAAAAATTCTCTTGTCCTTTTATTTTCTACAGAATAAATTTCTTGATTTGGGGATAGATTTGCTTCAATAAATGATGCATTTCCTTTTAATTCCTTAACAATTGCTCCGCTTGCTGTAAGCTCTCCAATATAATTATAAGTATTTTTATAATCAATAGCAACTGCTCCAGATGTCTGCCTAATTGATACAGGTTCTTTATTTTCAATTAGATATTTTAAGATTTTCTCTTTTGGTTTTAATCTCTCTTTCCTAACCTTCCTAATTTTTACCATAACATTATGGTATCTTTACCATATTTAAATGTTTTGTCTTAGATGTCTTCATATTGAAGTTTTTGTGGTCACCTATAATTATCCATTTTACTATTTAATACTAATTGATTGTATTTATAAGTTTTTTGTGGGTCATTCTTCCACCTCATTCATTTTAACCAACTTTCCCTCAAAAGCACTCTTCAAAATAGATTTTCTTAGCTTTTCAGATTTTTTTAAAGACTCCTCAACAATTTGTTCAACTTTGTCTATTACCGAGAATTTTGATTCAATTGATTGGACGATGAGGGTTTGTTCTTCTTTTGATTTAGGAAAATCTATTTTTATTTTTTCCAAATCATTTCTTCTTAAACTTGGAACAGCTGTAGAAGTATCTTTGAATATTGAAGAATTGAGAAAATGATAAAGATAATCCAAATTAATTTTTATATCTTCAAGATAATATACAGTATCAATCGCCCAACAAGGAGATTTAATAATAAAATTATTTCCTATTGAACCTTTTCTTGCTACAATTATTGTGGGAAAATCAATTAAATAAGTATTATGATGTCCTACTTCTCCGGCAGAACCATAAACTGGAACTTCTCCCTCTTTTCTTTCTCTTTCTGGCAATCCCTTGCCGTATTTTACTTTTGCTTCTTTCCCAATAAATGATTCTTCCCAACCATCTTTCTTTTCAAAAGCCTTCTTCAAAACAGCCTTCCGATAAACTTCAAGTTTTTGCTTTACTGATTTCAACGATTTAACTGCTGTGTCAAGTCGTGTGAATTGCTTTTCAATCTCTTGGACGATGAGGGTTTGTTCTGAGAGACTAAAATTTGGAAAACTTATCTCTTCAACATCTTGCTTTCTTAATGAAGGCACTGTTGTAGCCCGGGATAAATTAGATAAATCCATTGTTAAGGTAAAATAAAATAAGAATTTTGATAAAACCTTATTTTTATCTGGAATCAATACAAAAACATTATTATCAACCAAACAAGGAGAGTAAGTAATCGCTCTTCTATTTAGTTTCAAGGCTTCACCAATTTTTGCAAAAACAATAGAATCTTTTGGAAAGATAGTGCCTTTTATTTTTTCAACTATCCTCTCAGGAATTTCATATTCTGGTTCAAGCAAATAAGTATTTCCAGAAAGCCAAGTTCTTGAAATATCTCCAACTTTGTAAAACCCATATTCTCCTTTTTCGAAATTTTGATATTCTTTTGGAAAACCATTGCCCGATTTAAGTTCTGCAAAGTCTTTTAATTTTTTAGTATGTGTTTGTTGTGTCATTTTGATTTAACTGTTTATTAACTGTTCTTTTGTAATCTATTTCAGCTCTCTTTTCAAATTCATCTTTATTTAATTCTCTAATCAAATAATCTATTAGTCCTTGTTTTTGAGTAGTTATTTTTTGATGTCTAACCCTATATTTAGGATTGTGATTATTCTGATCCGAGATTTTTTCTGCTTTACCAATTTTTTCAAAACACGCCATAGACTTTATTATCATTTCTTTCTTAAATTGTGGATTTGAAGTTTGTTCATTACCATTAAGCACATAAATTTTATTTAAAATTGAGACTAGTTGATCTACCTCAAATTCTATAGTATTTTCTCCTTTTTGTATCCTCTCCAAAACCCTATCTTTACTTGAAGAATTAATTAATTCAGGTATAACATTATGCCACAAAATTAGCATTATATATTCTATAGGCGTTTCATTAAGTTCTTCTTCAGTGTAATATATTTTATACCCTCCCTGAGTTTTCTCCAAATCTCCTTCTCCACTCTCGTACCTTTTATGGAACTCAAACTCTGTGTTCAAGTCACTATCCTTGAAGTCTCCATATAACTTATCAACCCCAATCTTACTAAAGTTTCCTCCACTAATGGTATCATATCTTAAAACAATTACTTTGTTCTTCAATTCGTTATTATTACTAATCTCTCTGATATACTCGGTTATAGCTTCATTACACCACCCCGGAACTGAGAAAAACACTCCATGAGGAGTTGAAATTGATACGAGTTCTTTTTGATAAGATTCTAACTGAGATATATCTTTTCCTTGTTTTTGGGTATAATGCTCATAGCTTGGATTGGGTAGCGATTGTTTAATTTCTCCTATGAGATCTTCTTGATTCTCTTTTTTTGCATGGAAATCTGGAGTTTTGAAGTTTTCTAGATTATCTTTCTGTTTTATTTTTGGGCAAAAATAAAATTCATATCCCTTTTCCTCAAAAAATTTTAATAACAGAACGCTCGTTTGCACTTTTAACTCAAAATTCTTAACTTTTTTCAATCTATCTCCAACATACCCTTCTATCAGTTCGTTTTTTGATAAACTCATTTTACAACTCCTTCGAAAATATCGCTTATTTTTAATATAAGCCCCTCCAATAATACTTCGCTTACTTGGGTTTGAGGAACTATCGTTAATTTATCACTTGAATTAATATATATGTCAAATCCCCCTCCATTTGAATAATCATAAACTTCAATATGTGTGGACAATGGAGAAATATACATAATACTTACTTCATAACTTGAAGCGTTGTTTAATCTTCCAATAATCCGCTCTATGTTTGATTTATCCAAAAAGTATTCTTTATCAAATTTTATGATTATTGGTTTTATCTCTCTATCTTTTACTGATCTAAATTTATTTTTCAAGATTTTTCTACGCTCAAATAAAAGATCGTTTATAATTGTCTTCAATATAATATCAAAAAATTCTTTAAATTTAAATGGACGAGAATACAAAATAACACCTTTTCTTGAAAAGCTAAAATTACTTAACGGTCTAATAAAAACATCTATACTATCTATCCATCCATTCTCTCTTTTTGCACGATCGTAAATTCCGCTTAGAGTATTTTCTTGATAAGTTACAATAGTTTTCCTATCATCAAATAACCTCTTAACTATACATTTTTTACCAATTACTTCAATATTTTCTTTGTCGTTTATTTTGTTAAGAATAAATCTTAAATCTTCTGCACGATAAAAAACCCTACTTATTAATGGATAATACTTGTTAAATTCACTAATTAGATGCTCAAAATCTGACTTATCATTACTTACTAAAATCATAATTTCCATATTCGAAAATTCAATTAAGTAATTTTTTACCTTATATTTTTTTTCAATATTTATTTTGAATTTCTCTGAGCATTTTGGGCATTCTGCAATGTGTGAGTCATCATCTGAATAATTTGTTTTAATTTCCCATAGTGTGTATTCACTCTCTTGCTCCTTTAGACTAAATTCTAAATTAGACATCTCACGAAATCCATTGATGTTCCCTCCAAAATTTTTTACTAATAAAAGTATCCTAAGAGGGGAATTTGAACCTGTTTTTATTTGGTCTAATAGGGAGATTATTTTTTCTCCATAAAAGAACTTGTTTATTCTTTCTTGTTCTTCTCCCATTTTATCCCCCTACCCTCTCATTCAACTCTTTCAACAATGGCACTAACTTAACCCCAAAGACTTTCGCAGCTTTTCCAAGTCCACCAAGTTGATTAAACGGAGCATCTTCCAAATCTTCTTTCAATACTTCAATAGAAGTTGCAATATGGTCTTTAATCAGTTTTAACCATTTCAATTGCTCCTCGCTGAACTGGACTCCAACTTCCCTTTGTCTTCCAAGCCATTCAGCAAATCTTTTATCAACAGTATCAAGATATGGTTCAAGTTCTTTTGTTTTTTCAATTTCAAATCTTAATAATGAAATAAAATTAGCAATTTGTCTATCGCTTACTCTTCCCTTAACTCTTTGTTCTTCAAGTTGTCTATATGCTTGCCATAATTTAGATGGAGTCAAAACATAAGGTGGAGCTTTAATTTTTTCATACAATTCTTTTAAATCTTCCCAATGTAATTTCCCTTTATTATAAAATATTTCAATCGCTACAAGTTCTTTTTTATTTTTCTTTATAAATTCTTTAAACGAGCTAACAAGCTCTTTTGCTTTTGCAGTTGCAATCTCAGAATACTGTGCTTCAAGAACTTCATCAACAGAAACCTCATCAACAATAATTTCTGTTTCTTTTTTAATTTCTGGAAGTCTTTCAATAAGATTTGAATTTCCAATAAAATCTTTCAAAGATTCATTCATTCTTTTTTCAGAAATTTCTTCAATTTGAACTTTTGTTGGCTTGTATCCAAGTTCTTTTATTGTTTGAGTTAGTATTTTATCTTCATCAATTGCTTCAATAAAATTTCTTGCATAATCTTGAAGTGTTTTTCCGTTTGTTATTTTTTTAATCTCTTTCGTTTGTTCTTCTGTTAATTTCTTTTGTAATCTTGCAAGTCTGCTCACTAGAGAAGAAACGAGTTCTTTTGTTGGTTTTCCATATTGCAAAGATTTCAAGAGTTTCTCAAAAGACAAAGAAGGATTTTGTTCAAGAGGTCTTGTCTCATTTAATTCCTCAGATTCACAAACCCCCACAGCATCAACAATAACAAATCTTTCTTTTGCAGAAGCATCCGGAGTAACAGACATAAATTCATCATTTTTCATAACTCTTACACCTCTTCCTTTCATCTGTTCAAAATAATTTCTACTCTTAACTCCCCTCATAAAGAAAACAATTTCAAGAGGTTTAATGTCTGTCCCAGTAGCAATCATATCAACAGTTACCGCAATTCTGGGATTGAAATCATTTCTGAATTGTCTTATCAAATCTTCTGGTTTTATCCCTTCTGTTCTATAAGTAATTTTTTGACAAAATTCATTTCCTTCTCCAAATTCCTCTCTTATAATTTCAACAATTTCTTCTGCGTGATTATCATCTTTTGCGTAAATCAAAGTTTTTGGAACATGCTTTCTTCCGGGAAATATTTCAGTAAATAATTTTTCTTTAAATGTTCTGATTACTTTTCTTATTTGGTCTCTTGAAGTAACTTTTCTATCCAGTTCAGTTGAATTATAAGGAACTTCATCTTCCATTACAACCCATCTTTTTTCTCTTGTTCTCCTATCTCTTTTTATTACAACTTCTCCACTTTCAATTTTTGAACCTTCTTTTGAAATTTTTGTTCGTATATTATAAACAGTAAAATCAACATTGATATTATCTGCAACAGCTTGTTCGTGTCCATATTCCATAACAAGATTACTTTTGAAAAAACCAATTGTACTTGAAGAGGGTGTTGCAGTAAGTCCAATTAAATGAGCATCAAAGTAATCCAAAACTTGTTTCCATAAATTGTAAATTGATCTATGACATTCATCAACAATAATAAAATCAAACTCCTCAATTGGAAGATTTGCATTATATTTAACTTCAACGGGTTTTGAAGAAAACTTTTGTTCAAATCCGGATTTCTGTTCTTCTGTTACATCAAGTTCTTTTCCAGAAATCATGGAGTATACTCTTTGGATTGTCGCAATACAAACTTTATCCGAATCTTTAATTTTATTTGACCTTAAAAGATGAACATTGTGCAATTCTGTAAATTTTCTACCATCTCCCGGAACTTCAAAATTTTGAAATTCTTGTTCTGTTTGTTCTCCAAGATTAAATCTATCAACCAAAAAAAGAATCCTTTTTGCTTTCCCTTTTTCTATTAATTCATTACATAAATTAACTGCCATTAATGTTTTTCCCGAACCGGTTGCCATTTGAACAAGAGAACGAGGACTATCTTTTGCAAGCGAACTCAACAGATTATTTATTGCTTCTTCTTGAACTTTTCTTAATTTCTTATTGTCTACACAAGGAATCTTTGTTAATCTATTTCTTAAACTATCTTTTGGATGTTTTATCCATTCTTCAAAAGTCTCTGGTTTGTGAAAATTAAAAACTTCCCGACTTCTTGGTTTTGGGTCCCAAAGATTAGTAAAACGAACTTCATTTCCATTTGATTCGTAAATAAATGGCAATGGTAAAGTGATATGCCGATAATTCTCTGGAAAGCCCTCTGCATAGCCTTTTGTTTGAGTTTCTTTACCAATTAAAGTGACTCCTTCTTTTTTTGCCTCAACAACGCCGACTGCTACTCCATTAACAAAGAGAATATAATCGGCTTCTCCAACACCTTTTCCCATTTGGAAATATTCAACGGCAACACCTTTTGAATTATGAACATTGGCAGTCTTGTAATCTTGTATATCCCAACCAGCAGAAATTAATTTAGGGTTAATCTTATTGTGACGTGCTTTTACTTCCGGAGTTCGTTCGCTTGGCATAAAAAATCAAGGAAAATGATTTTTAAAAATCTATTTAAAGTGTTTTAATCCGTAGAACAAACAGAGTGTGAAAACCTAAATCAGAAAAACAAATATTAGCCCTGCCCGGATTACCTGAGCACATACTTGTGCGAATGGTCACCAAAATTATAAAATAATTTTTAGTGCGTTCGAATTCGGGCAGAAAAACATGATATAGCCCTGCCCGGATTCGAACCGGGGTCAACTGGCCCAGAACCAGTTATACTTGACCGCTGTACTACAGGGCTATGAAAATAGAGATATTCAAAACTTTATAAATTTAATTTTAATAAAAAATTATATGCCCTGCCCGGTGCTAAAAAATTTCTTTGAAATTTTTGGCAATCTAAAGAATCAAAGATTCTTTGGGACACAAAACTTAACTTCGCCTTCGCTCAGATTAGAAGTAAAAGTTTTGTTGTTATTCGAACCGGGGTCAACAGGTATTCCCAAGCTCTCTCGCGTGATTATTTAGAATAAATGTCTCTCGCGAACTTGCTCACCAGAACCTGTTATACTTGACCGTTGTACTACAGGGCTATAATCTTTAATAGTATCTTTAAACTTTATAAATTTAATTTTCATAAAAAATATTTTTTTCTAATTATCTTTTAAATAAAATAATAAATATTTAAAATATTTTAAGATATCTTTTTAAATAATTAATGCTATTTATTTTAATGAAAAAAAGAGAATCTATTAAAAAATATTTTTGGATATTTCTTTTTATATTTATAATTCTCTTTTTAATTGGTTTATTTTATGCTTTTGATAATATTACTGTTAATATTTTAAAATTTGAAATAAAAAATGGTGCGGTTATAAATGGTTCATTACAAGAAAAAACTATTAATCGAATAAATACTTTATTTGATTCTTATGAAACAGGATTTTATGATTTAGAGGTTTATGATGATGAAAATAATTTAATTAAACAAGTTAAAAAAACTGGGGCGGGGTTTTATACTTATTTCCTTCAACGATATGTTGGGTGTGCAAGGGTAGTAATATTTAACTCGAATACTCAAAAACATCTTGATACAAAATATGTTTGCAAAAAATAATCGTGAATATAATTCGTAGTAAACTTTAAATTCTTATAATTATTCTTTTTTGAATGAAATGTAATAATAATCAATGGATTTGGATAATTGTTGCTATTTGTGCAGTTTTTTTGCTTAGTCTTTTTGGATTTGGAGGAACTGATAGGTATGGGATGATGGGTGGATATTACAGCAATATGATGGGAAGTTTTGGAATGGGATTATTTGGATGGTTTTTTATGTTATTGATAGCAGTAGCATTGATATTATTCATAGTTTGGTTAATGCAACAAATACAAGAACCTAAAAAAAGAAGATAAAGGATGATAAATGGAAGATAAATTAAGTACAAAAAAAGTTTCTTTAAGTTTAGCGATAGTAACAGGGATATTTTCAACTGTGTGTGCATTATTGATATTTATTGCTCCGCAATTTGCTATGAATCTATTTAGTTTTATTTTTCATGGAATTGATATTAGTCAGATTGTAAAACCTTTAACATTTATTGATGCAATTTTAGGAATAATCGAAGCTATTATTTTAGCATTAATTGCTGGATGGTTATTTGTGAATGTTTATAATTTTATAAAACGATAAATATATTTTATAATTTTTTTATTTTTAAATTATAATCCCAAATTTAGCCATTATCGCAAGAAATACATGCATAATAAAAAATATAAATGTAAAATAAATAAAAATTTTATGATAACTTTTGGCTTTTTCAAAATTAATCTGTTTGCATAATTTGCTGTGGCAACAACAACTAATAAAAGAAAGAATAAAAAATAGACCTGCAAAAATTCCTGTTAAATAAATTAAAGAAAAGCTAAAAATTAATATCATTTTATTTAACAATTAATTTACCTTGCATTTCTATATGTCCTCCTCCACACATATTAGCACAATACCAAATAAATTCTCCGGTCTTATCTGCTGTAAATTCTAAGATTTCATTTTCCCGAAGATTTAATTCAGGAATTCTTATCCCATGTAAAGCATCTGTATTGTCAATGATTATTCTTACTTTGTCTCCTTTATTAACTGTTATTATCTCCGGAGAATAACCATATTTGAATGCTTTAACTGTGAATTCTTTTGAATCTGATTGTTCAATTACTTTTCCTGGTGTAGATTTTATAAAAAATATACCTGCTATTATAAGTAGCATAATTATCATTCCTATTATTAATTTTTTCATTTGTTTACCTCCTTATATTTTACTCAACAATTATTGTTCCTGTTCCCATGCCCATACTACATTGGAATCTGAAAGTTCCTTTTTCATTTGGAGTAAATTTTATTGTATCAGTTGGGCTAGATGAATATTTAGACACATCTAATTTTGGAATACTAAATGATCTATAACATCCTCGGACACTGCTGTCTAAAGTTATTTCTACCGGAATTCCTGATTTTACGTTAATAGTATTTGGATAATAATTTCCTTTCATGCTTAATGTTATTTTTTGTATTTGATTATTGTTTATAATAGGAGTATCTTTATTTTCCTGAATATTTTCATTGATTACATCTCCGGTATTTTTTCCTGAAGAACTATAAACAAACCAAAAACTGCTAATTAAAATTATTGCTATAATTATCATAGGTATATTTGATTTCTTTTTTTCTATCACTGTAGAACTATGTTTAGAAGCATTATGCATTGATAATGCATCTATACTTGGAAAATTCCTATCGCATTTTTCGCATCTAACTTTTTCTGCCATATTATAAATTTTATTTTTTATTTCTTATTTTTTAAAATAAAAATATTATATATGCACTTTGGTGAAACTAGTTTCGTATTAATCTTTTAAAATTAGTAGAATAGTTTATATTGTCTTAATTTTTGTTATAATATAATTAATATTCATTATGGAAAATCATAATATGAATCATTCCGGAAAAATGCATGAAGAGATGAATTTTGAAAATTCTATGAAGCAAATGAATCATACAGAACATGAAGAAAATGATGGCGAACATGCAGGGCATAGTTCTGAAATGTTTAAGAAAAGATTTTTGATAGTTTTATTTTTGTCTATTCCTATTTTATTGTTATCTCCAACAATTCAGGGATGGCTTAATTTTTCTTTTTCATTTAATGGAGATAAATTAGTATTATTTGTCCTTGCTTCAATAGTAGTTTTATGGGGGGGTTTGCCTTTTTTTACCGGGGCAGTAAGAGAAATTAAAAGAAAAGATTTTGGGATGATGGTTTTGGTTAGTATTGCTGTTTTAACCGGTTATATTTATAGTGCAGGTGCTACTTTTATTTTTATCGCTCCGGATTTTTATTGGGAAATTTCAACTTTAACTTTATTCTTGTTATTTGGTCACTATATGGAAATGCGTTCTGTTGAAGGAGCATCAGGAGCATTAGGAGAATTGGCTAAACTGATTCCCAAAAAAGCTAATTTAGTAAAAGGAAAAGATATTCTTGAAGTTTCAACTGATGAATTAAAAGTGGGTGATATTGTTTTAGTAAAGCCAGGAGAGAAAATACCTGTAGATGGGATTGTTATTGAAGGTGAAACAAGCATTAATGAATCAATGATTACCGGTGAATCAAAACCAATTTCAAAGAAAAAAGGAGATAAAGTTATTGGTGGAAGTATTAATTTTGATGGAAGTATAAAATTTGAAGTTTCTAAAACAGGGAAAGATACAGCGATTAATCAGATTATTAATTTAGTTAAGGAAGCTCAATCTTCTAAGCCCAAAACACAAAGATTAGCTGATAAAGCTGCAAATTATCTGACTCTCGCAGCTATAACAATCGGAACATTGAGTTTTTTTTATTGGGCTTTTTTTTCCAGTCAGGATTTTGTATTTGCTTTAACAATTGCGATAACTGTTTTTGTTATTGCTTGCCCTCATGCTTTGGGTTTGGCAATTCCTGTTGTGACTTCTATTTCAACAACTCTTGCAGCAAAAAATGGTATGCTCATTCGAGATATGACTGCTGTTGAAATTGCGGAAAAATTAGATTATGTTGTTTTTGACAAAACAGGTACTTTAACAAAAGGAGTTTTTGAAGTCACAGAAATTGCAGGGGATGTGCAAACTTTAGAATATGCTGCTTCAATAGAACAAAATTCCGAGCATATTATTGGAAAAGGTATAATGAATAAAGCAAAAAGTCAAAAAATTAAAATTCTTTCAGTAAGTAATTTTAAAGCAATTCCCGGAAAAGGTGCAAGAGGGATAGTTAATGGAAGAGAAATTTTTGTGGGGAATCTTGCTTTGATAAATCAGTTTGGTATTAAAAATATAATGCAAAAAGAGGCAGAAAAATTTGCAAGTCAAGGTAAAACAATAGTTTATGTGACCGATAAAAATAAAGTCTTTGGAGTTATTGCTTTGTCTGATATTGTTAGAGAAGAATCAAAGGAAGCTATTAAATTGCTTAAAGAAATGAATATTCAGACTGCTATGATTACCGGTGATAATAAACAAACAGCAGAGCAAGTTGCAAAGGAATTGGGGATTGATATTTATTTTGCTGAAGTTTTGCCAAAAGATAAAGTGGATAAAATTAAAGAACTTCAAGAAAAAGGCAAGGTTGCAATGGTTGGAGATGGGATAAATGATGCTCCGGCTTTAACTCAGGCGGATATTGGGATTGCTATTGGTGCAGGAACTGATGTTGCTGTTCAGTCTGCAGAAGTTGTTCTTGTGAAAAATAATCCTTTAGAAGTTGCGAAATTAATAAGATTAAGTAAAGTTACAAGGAAGAAGATGAAACAGAATTTATGGTGGGCTGCAGGTTATAATATATTGGCAATTCCTATTGCGGCAGGAGTATTAATCCCTATTGGGATAAAATTAAGACCTGAATTTGGTGCATTGATTATGGCAACTTCCTCTATTATTGTCGTAATTAATTCTTTGATGCTAAAAAAATTTGAATAATTTATTTTTTGATTTTGAATTCCCTACTCAAGCCCACACTCGTATCAGGGGTTATCATGAAAACTCATGTAAACTTTCGCTTCTAGTTCAAGCTAAAGCTTGAAGAACTCAATCATTGAAAAGTCGTTATTAACTTAAAATGTTTGTAGCTATTCAATAATTTCGCCCGCCCTTAAGAATATTTGAACTTCCAAATTATAGTAAAATCAAAGAGCTCAATTATAAATAACCTTTATAAGCTTTTTTTACTTATTTTTTATATAAATGGTATTGCAAAAAAGGTTATTTCAGTTAGGATTATTATTAATTGTTATTAATTGCATGACTGTTTTTGCTCAGGAGTTTTATGCTGATTTAGAAATTACTTTAGATGAATCTGGTTTTGTTACAATTGATGGGATTACTAATTATCCTGATTTGGTTGTAAAAGATTCGCAAGCTTATACTTTTAAAGAACAAGAGTATTGGGCTTTTGATTTGTCAATTGAAAAGAGTTTTGATTTTGTTTATATTTTAAAATTACCGGAAAATTCTGAGATTAATTTTATAAATACTTCAGGACAGTTTAGAATTAAAACTGAAAATGATAATTTAATTATTCAATGTTATGGTGAAGATGAGCCATTAAATATTTTTGTGCAATATCAAATTAAAAAATCTGAGCAAAATAATTTTTATATTGTTCTTTTAATTGGGATAATTTTGATTGTTTCTTTTGTTTTGGTTTCTTTTAAAAGATTAAATATTTTTAAAAATTTTAAAAAAAAGAATATTGAAACTCGAGTAATAAAAAAAGTAAAAAAGATTCCAAAATTAAAATATGATTTTAAGGGTTTAACTGCAAGACAAAAAAATATTATGAAATTTTTAATTGAAAAAAATCATCCTGTTATTATGTCAAAAATTGTTAAAGAGTTGAATTTGCCTAAGTCTTCTGTATCCAGAAATATTTCTTCTTTAGAATTAAAGGGTTTAATTGAAAAAGAAAGTATTGGTGTTTCAACAATGATTAGATTAAAAAAATAAGTTTTAAGCTAAAAGACACCAGCTGGTTTCTTTTTAGCTTCCTTAAATTGCGGAGCGGTGATATCTTGTTGAGCTTTTGTGAATATCACTTGGAATGACCACCTCTGGTTTTTTTTGAAAAATTGTTTTTAAGATTTAACTATTCCCCTGAATTTCTTTGTTTGAATTTAATGCCCCACTCTCCCCAAATCATTATTAAAATAATGATTTGCCTTTTAGCTGTTAAATCTTAATTGTTAAAAACAATTTTTTATGAATTTCCTTGGATATCCCTTTGAATCCTCCTAAATCTCTGTAGATTCAATTAATTTACTTTGTTAAAATCTTATTGTTAAACACGCTTTTTTTATTGGTTCTACCACACTTTCTCATAACCTCGCACGAAACTTTGTGGATTATTGTTTCTACCACGAAGTTATTCGCATAAAACTCTAATTTCATTGTTCCGCTTTGTTCCGGGTAATTTTTATAAACTGTTCCGTTCTTTAATATTCATAAATTGGTGCTTTATGCACATTAATTAAATCATGGGAGGTAAAATAAAAATGAAAACAGAACAAATAGCAAGTATGATTTTAGTATTAATGTTAGTTTTTATTACAATGCCATTAGTTTTTGCTGATGACAATAATGAAACTGATGATGATAATGAGACAGAAGTTGAAAATGAAACAGAAGTTGAAGATGAGACAGAAGTTGAAAATGAAACCGAAGTAGATAATGAAACTCAAGAAGAAATATCTATCATGGGTAATTCTTATGGAGCAGAAATTAGATTATTACAACTTGAAAAAGCAATTTCAAAAAATATTGCCAGAGGTAACGCTGTAATTGCTGCATATAAAAATGTTAGTCAAGATACAAGTGAACTTCAATCTATTGTAGATAATTTAACTTTAGTTTTAGAACAAGTTAAATCAACTGATCCTCGTTCAGATACTGCTGTGAAAGATTTTGTTGCTTATAAAAAATCTGCAATTACTTTAGCTCACGATTTTAGAACTCTTTCAAATGAAATGAAAGCTTCATTAGATCAAGAAACTCTTGATGCTTTAAGGGCTGAATTTAAGGCAATTAAAGAAGATCAAAAAGGAGATCTTAAAGAAATGAAAGAAAGAATAAAAAATAGAATCCAAGAGAAAAATGCTAAAGAACTTAGTGAACTTTTAGGTATGGATTATGAAGAATTAATTGAACAAATTCAAAATGGAAACCTGACTAAGGCAGAAATTAAAATGCAAATTAGAGAAATTGTTTCAAATATGTCTAAAGAACAAAGAAAAGAGCTTTATATTAATGCAAAGCAATTTAATTTGAAGAGAGAGATTCAAGGTAGAGATTTTGCTTTACAAACTCAAGAGAGCATTAAAGCAAGAAATGATCTTAGAACTCAGGAAATAATTGCAAAAGTTGAAGCAAAAAGGTCTGCTAGGCAAGAATAACTTTTAATAGAATGGAAGAAAAAAATATTTTAATGGCATCAGCTTTATTCATCATCGTTTTAGTACTTGGGGGTTTTTTAGTTTACAATACTTTTTTGAAAACTGAAGATAAATCTCAGGCAATAAATGATGAAATTAATGCTAATATATTAGAAGATAAAGAAATCAATGTTGGGGAGATTACAATTCCAGAGAGTTTTGACTCTGCTGAGGTTTCTACTCAAGTTGATGAAGTTCTTTTAGAAGAAAATCAAGAACTGGATTTAGGAGAGATGATGAATCTTACTTAAATTTATTTAATTTTTAAATAAGGGCTTTTTAGCCCTTTCTTATTTTTTTTAGGATTATTGATTAATAGTCAAGTCTTCTTAGAATATTTTTACATTCTTTATTCACGTGTTGTATTGCTTCTTCATCTGAAGCTCTTGGATTCTTTTTTTTATATTCTAAAGCATGTGCTGCTCCAGCAATTACTGCTATTTCAACCACCTTATTTTTATCTTCTATCATATATTTTATTAATTATTTGGGTTTAAAAATATTATTGTGATACTTTTTTAATAACGAATATATTCTTATGAATTTATATATCTCTTAAATTCTATAATTTTTTAGGATTAATTTATATTTTTTGAAAAAAATGAGAACATGAAAAAAGGTTTGTTTTGTCTTGGGATTATAATTTTAATAGTTGGGATTTTATTTTTAGTTTTTTTTGGTTTGAAAAAGATAAATAGTGTAGATAATGTAAAGGAAATAAATTTTTATTATTGGTGGGATTATATTGGTGAAGAAATTATTAAAGACTTTGAAAAAGAATCCGGAATTAAGGTAAATAATTATATATTTGAGACTGAGCATGAAATGTTACAGGAGATGAGATTAAATTCCCAAACTTATGATGTTGTTGGAACTATTGAAACTGTAATGTCTGATATGATTAATGAAGGTCTGTTATTACCGATAAATAAAACAAATATTCCAAATTTGAGGGTTGTTGATGAACGGTGTTTTATTAATGGTTCAGAAAAGTTTATTGATTATGCTATCCCTCACGCTTGGGGAACTACTGGTATTATTATAAATACAAAATATATTCCTGAAGATACTGATAGTTGGGGTGTTCTTTGGGATCCAAAATATTCCGGGAAAATAGTTCTTTTAAATAATATAGATGATTTACTTGTAATGGCTTCAAAATATTTAGGTTTTTCTTTAATCCCTCAAAATAAAGAAGAATTTGATGAAGTTAGAAAAGCTCTTTTAGAGCAAAAATCTTTAGTTAGTGAATATGAAGAGTATTTATTGATGGTTGATGATTTAGTTTCTGAAAAAATTTGGGCAGCACAAATTTATGATGGAACTGCCAGAGAAGCTATCTCTTTAAATAATAATTTGAAATATATTGTTCCAAAGGAAGGAACTTTGAAGTGGGTGGATTATTTGACTATTTCGTCTAAAACTAAAAATAAGGCTGATGCAGAAAGGTTCATTAATTATCTTTTGAGTCCTGAAGTTGATGCTAAAATCACTAATTATTCTCTTTATTCTTCTTGTAATTTTGAATCCAGACCTTTAATGAATCAAATGATTTTAGATTCAGAGATTCCTTTTGAAAATTTTTCAAAGATTCAATCTATGTATGAAGTTTTAGAATCTGAGGAAATTAAAGAATTGAAAATGAATTTATTAAATGAATTAATTGAATAAACTTTTTTTTTGGAATAGGATTTTTTTGAAATTATTTGTATTAATAAATGTGATAGAGGATAATACTAATATATTCGTAACAATGTTTAACTGCCTTTTTATTTTTTATAATGATATAAAATGGTGAATAAAAAAAATATTTATTTTATAGGAATTTTATTTTCTATAATTTGTGTATATGTTATTTTTGCTGCTCCTAATGCTCCTACTAATTTAGTTTTTAATAATAATGCTACCCCTAATTATGATGAGGGTACATTTACTTTAAACTGGACTTCTGGTGCTGGTGATGCTGAATCAAACTATTCAATTTATGTTTTTTCTAATGGTTCTAACAATTATTTAGTTGCGAGTAATGATAGTGTTACCGGTTATTCTTTTAGCAACACTACAGAAGCAAATTATACTTTTATTGTTCAGGCAACGAATGCAACCGGTTCCGGGGCTAATTCTTCTAATATTTCAATTTACGTTGATACAACTGATCCTGTGATTACTTTACCTTTTTATACTAACGGTACTAAAAAGAAAAACACAGAATCATTGATATTAAATATTTCGGTTACAGATGCAGCATCTGGTTTAACTAATGGTGTATGCTTAATCGATGTAAACGGAACTAACCAGTCAGTTAGTATTTCAAGTGGCTGGTGTAACAGTTCTGCAATCGCTTTAACTGGGTTAACTGACGGTAACAAAACTATAAAAGTATGGGTTAATGATAGTGTAAATAATATTGGATTGAATGATTCTTATGTAGTAGAAGTAGATACAACTGCTCCTGTAATCACTTTACCATTCTATACAAACGGAACAAAGAAAAAGAATACTGAAAGTTTAATCTTAAACATTTCAGTTACAGATGCAACATCCGGTTTAACAAACGGAGTATGCTTAATTGATGTAAACGGAACAAACCAATCTGTAAGTATCTCCAGTGGTTGGTGTAATAGTTCTGCAATTGCTTTAACAGGTTTAGCTGATGGAAATCAAACAATAAGAGTATGGGTGAATGATAGTACAAATAATATCGGTTTGAATAATTCTTATGTAGTAGAAGTAGATACAACTGCTCCAGTAATTACTTTACCATTCTATACTAACGCTACAAAGAAAAAGAATACTGAAAGTTTAATCTTAAACATTTCAGTTACTGATGCAACATCCGGTTTAACAAACGGAGTATGTTTAATAGATGCAAACGGAACAAACCAAACTGTAAGTATTTCAAGTGGCTGGTGTAATGCTTCAAATATTGCCTTAACAGGTTTATCAGACGGAAATCGAACAATAAATGTTTGGGTTAATGATAGTACAAATAATATTGGATTAAACAACTCTTATGTTGTTCAAATCGATACCACTGCTCCTGTAATCACTTTACCATTCTATACAAACGGAACAAAAAAGAAAAACACAGAATCATTGATATTGAATATTTCAGTTACAGATGCATCATCTGGTTTAACAAACGGAGTATGCTTAATCGATGTAAATGGAACAAACCAATCTGTAAGTATTTCAAGTGGTTGGTGTAATGCTTCAAATATTGCTTTGACAGGTTTAGCTGATGGAAATCAAACTATTCGAGTTTGGGTTAATGATAGTACAAATAATATTGGATTAAACAACTCTTATGTTGTTCAAATTGATGGTACTGCTCCAGTTATTACTTTACCTTTTTACACAAATGCAACTAAGAAGAAAAATACTGAGAGTTTAATCTTAAACATTTCAGTTACTGATGCTACATCCGGTTTAACAAATGGCGTATGTTTAATAGATGCAAACGGAACAAACCAAACTGTAAGTATTTCAAGTGGCTGGTGTAATGCTTCAAATATTGCCTTAACAGGTTTATCAGACGGAAATCGAACAATAAATGTTTGGGTGAATGATAGTACCAATAATATCGGATTAAACAATTCTTATGTAGTAGAGGTAGATACAACTGCACCTGTAATCACTTTACCTTTCTATACTAACGGTACTAAGAAGAAAAACACAGAGTCATTGATATTGAATATTTCAGTTACCGATGCAACATCTGGTTTAACAAACGGAGTATGTTT